>Ga0310834_100092_pt1 | contig 169310 bp, 171 predicted proteins | sample SM_ome_2_FD_201314 | JGI IMG/M metagenome (GOLD analysis project Ga0310834, IMG submission 201314) | Sorghum-adapted microbial communities enriched on stacked mutant (SM) sorghum from Joint BioEnergy Institute, Emeryville, California... ... | reverse complement strand
CCAGCGCTGCTGCTCGCCGCGGTCGCCACCGCGTTCACCCTGCCGCTGGTGCGGTACGCCGGTGAGGCGCTGCGCGAGGAGGGCGGGGCCATCCGGGCGGCCGGCGGGATCCTGCTGCTGACCACGCTGACCCTGTTCGTACCGGCCGCGCTGCTCTCCACCATCCCGCCGCTCGTGGTCAAGCTGCAGCTGGGCGACCTGGCACAGACCGGCCGGGTGGTCGGGCGGCTGTCCAGCATCGGCACCCTGGGCGCGATCACCGCCACCCTGGGCACCGGCTTCGTCCTGGTCGCCGCGCTGCCCAGCAGTGTCATCATGTTCGGCCTGGCCGGGCTGCTCGGGGCGGGCGGGCTCGGCCTCGCGATCTACCTGCGGGTGGTGGCCGGCGTCCGCGGCACCTCGGGACGGCGCGGACGGGCCGGGGCGGCGCTGGTGGTGCTCGGGCTGGCCGGCACCGCACTCACCGCGCTCGCGCCGAACCCCTGCGACGTGGAGACGGCGTACCACTGCGCCACCGTCACCACCGATCCCGGCCGGCCGACCGGCCGGGTGCTGTGGCTCAACTCCGCCCGCCACTCGTACGTCGACCTCGCCGACCCGCGACACCTGGAGTTCGCGTACACGCAATGGATCGGCGCGGTGGCCGACGTCCTCGCGCCGGCGGCCCAGCCGGTGCGGGCGCTGCACCTCGGCGGCGGTGGCTTCACGCTGCCGCGCTACCTCGCCGCCACCCGGCCCGGCAGCGACAACCTGGTACTGGAGCTGGACGGCGAGCTGGTCGCGCTGGACCGGGCGCGGCTCGGCCTGCGTACCGGGCCCAAGCTGCGGGTGGTCGTCGGCGACGCCCGGGTCGGGCTGGCCAGGCAGCCCTCGGCGAGCCGGGACCTGGTCATCGGCGACGCCTTCGGGTACCTGGTGGTGCCCTGGCACCTGGCCACCCGCGAGCTGACCGCTGAGGTCCGCCGGGTGCTGCGACCGGGCGGGGTGTACGTGTTGAACATCATCGACTACCCGCCGGACCGGTTCCTGCGCGCGGAGCTGGCCACCGTGGCAGCCGTCTTCGACCACGTGGCCGTGGTCTCCACCGCGCAGGCGCTGGCGCCGCAGGCCCGCGGCCGGGCCGGCGCCAACTTCGTGGTGGTCGCCTCCGACTCGCCGCTGCCGCTGGAGCCGCTGCGCGCCCGGTTGGCCGCCACCTCCACGCACGGCCGGATCGAGCTGCTCGCCGGCGATCGGGTTCGCGCGTTCGCCGGCGGCGCTCGGGTGCTCACCGACGATTACGCGCCGGTGGACCAGCTGCTCGTCCAGCCGTGACGGCGCGGACGGCGTGTAGATCGCAACCGGCTGGGAAACTATCCGGGCGTGCGTGAGGCGCAGCTGCTCGGTGGCCGGTACCGGCTGGTGGAGCGCCTGGGCGGAGGCGGTATGTCGCTGGTCTGGCGCGGGCACGACGAGGTACTCGGCCGGGACGTCGCGGTCAAGATGCTCACCCCGCGGTTCGCCGAGGACGAGACGGTCGGCCAGCGGATGCGGGTGGAGGCGCAGGCAGTGGCGCGGTTGTGCCATCCGCACATCACCGCCGTGTACGACTACGGCGAATCCGTCGCGGCAAGCGGGACAAGCGTGCCGTACGTGGTGATGGAGCTGGTCTACGGCGTGCCGCTGTCCGCCCGGCTGGCCGAGGGCGGCCTGCCCTGGGAGGACGCGGTGACCACCTGCGCCCAGGTGGCGTCGGCGCTGGCGACCGCGCACGCGCACGGGATCGTGCACCGGGACGTGACGCCGTCCAACGTGATGCTCACCCGCACCGGCGCCAAGGTCGTCGACTTCGGCATCTCGGCACTGGCCGGCGAGCGCGACGCCTGCCCGGACGGAAGCCTGTTCGGCACGCCGGCCTACCTGGCGCCGGAGCGGCTGGACGGCGGCCCGGTCGAGCCGGCCACCGACGTGTACGCGCTCGGCGTCGTGCTGTACAAGGCCCTCGCCGGGCGGCTGCCCTGGCCGATCATGAACACCACCCAGATGCTGCGGGCGCACCGGCTCGCCGAGCCGGCTCCGCTGCCCAGCGCGGTCACCGAGCAGGTGCCGCCCGAGGTGCTCGAGCTGTGCCGGCGGTGCCTGGCCAAGCGGCCGCAGGACCGGCCGACCAGCGAGGAGGCGGCGCGGATTCTCGCCGAGGCGGTTCACCTGGTGGTCCCGCTCCCGGCGGACGACGAGCTGGTCGTGGCCCGGCCGATGGTCGAATCCGCGGAACAGACCACACTCTCCTGGCAGATTGACGGCCAGGCGGACATAGACGAGCCGGTCGTCACCGGAGCCGACGTGGCCGGGGCGGGCGAGCCCGAATCCGGCGCCGAGCAGGTTAGCGGCCAACTGCGGCGCAACGCCGCGGTGCTGCTGGCCGCGCTCGTCTTGCTGACGGTGGCCGCCTGGGCCGGCGCCCGCTCGCCGGACGCCGGCCCAGGCGGACCCGCTTCACCTGTGGTGGCAGGTTTTTCGTCGGCGGCTCACCTGCCCGGACCGTGATGGTCAGGCCGCGGCCCCTGAGCAGCCCGGGCCCGCCGTCCGCGGCTGAGACCTGGGGCTAGGTGCCGGCCGCGAACCGCTGGACGTCCTGCGTCGAACCGGCGACGACGAGCAGGGCGTCGTCCGGCACCACCGTCTCCGGCCGGGCGTAAATGAGGTCCTGGTTGGACTTCTTCAACCCGACCACGGTCACGCCGTACCGGGTGCGCAACGCGCTTTCGGCGAGCGTGTGGCCGATCGCGGACTTCGGCGGTCGGGTCATCGCGATCGCGAACCCGTCGTCGAACTCGACATAGTCCACCAGCCGGCCCGAGATCAGGTGCGCCACCCGGTCGCCCATCTCCCGCTCGGGGTAGACCACGTGGTGCGCGCCGACCGCGGAGAGGATCTTCCCGTGCTTGACGCCGACCGCCTTCGCCCAGATCTCGCGGACGCCGACCTCGGTGAGCGCGAGCACGGTGAGCACACTCGCCTCGATGTCGCTGCCGATGCCGACCACCGCCCGGTCGAAGTCCGGCACGCCGAGCTGGCGCAGCGCCGTCTCGTCGGTGCTGTCCGCCTGCACAACCTGGGTCAGCTGGTCCGCCCACTGCTGCACGATCGCCGGGTCCTCGTCGATGCCGAGCACCTCGTGCCCGAGCCGGGCCAGCACGTCGGCCACCTGGCTGCCGAACCGGCCCAGGCCGATCACCACAACGGATTCCTTGTCAGCCAACGGTCGGTCGCTCCTCTGCGTAGCGGTACCGCCGGTGCCGGGCGCGCAGTGCCAGGGCGGTTGCCACGGTGATGCTACCCACCCGGCCGACGTACATCAGCGAGATCAGCACAGCCTGCGCCTGGCCGGGCAGCCTCGGGGTGAGGTTCAGCGAGAGCCCGGCCGTGCCGAACGCCGAAGTGCACTCGAACAGCGCCTGATCCAGCCGTACCCCGCTGGCCAGGGTGACCAGCGCCATGGTGCCCGCGGCCACTACGCCGACGCCGAGCAGCGCGACCGACAGCGCCTGTCGCTGGGTGGCCCCGGCGATCCGCCGCCTGCCCACCACCACGTCCTGCTCGCCCTTCACCTCGGACCAGATCACGTATGCGAGCAGGAAGAATGTGTTGACCTTGATGCCGCCCGCGGTGCTCGCGCTGCCGCCACCGATGAACATGAGGGCGCTGGTCAGCGTCGTGGACACCAAGTGCATACCGGAGAAGTCCACCGACTGCATTCCGATCGACCGGGGCATGGCGCTCTGGAAGAACGCGGCGAGGATCTTGGCCGGTACGCCCAGCGGACCGAACGTGCGCGGGTTGTCCCATTCGAAGGCCAGCATGGCGGCGAAGCCGATGGCCAGCAGGACCGCCGTGCCTAACAGCACGATCCGGGTGAGCGAGCTCCAGTCCCGGGGACGCCGCCATTCGCGCCACAGCTCAAACAGGACGGGGAAGCCGATACCACCGATGATGCCTAGCGCGGCCAGGGTGAGGCAGATCCACCAATCCGCGACAAAGCGCATCATGCTCGTCGAGTAGAGCGCGAACCCGCCATTGTTGAACGCGGAGATGGCGTGGAACAGCCCGTGCCAGGCCGCCTTGCCGGCCGGGTAGTGGTACCCCAGCCAGAACCGCAGGCCGAGCACGACGGTACCGGCGGCTTCGACGGCCAGGACGGTGCCGGCGATCCGCAGCAGTACGGCCCGCACGTCGCCGAAGGCCAGCGCCGGCGACTCCGTCTGCGCGATCAGCCGGGTGCGCAGCCGCAGCCGGCGCGAGACGACCAGGCCGAGCAGCGTCGCCAGGCCCATGATGCCGAACCCGCCGACCTGCATCAGCAGCATGATGACCACCTGGCCGAAACCGGACCAGTAGGTCGGCGTGTCCACGACGGCGGTGCCGGCCACGCAGACCGCGGAGGTCGCGGTGAACAGCGCCGTCAGCAGGGGTGCGTGCGCGGAGCCGGCCCGGGACACCGGCAGCGCCAGCAGGATCGTCCCGGCGACGATCGCCAACAGAAACGCCGCGGGGACGATGCGCGCGGGGTGCTGAAGGGAACGCCGCACGTGATCACGTTAGCCTGGGGCACCTCGGCGAGTGGCCCAGACTCTGCTTGGCCGGGCCGGACAGCGCAGGTCTGCCCCTTGACGGCAAGGTGCGCGCGGCGCTCTGGCGCCGCGCGCACCTTGCCCCCGGTTGTCAGGACGCTTCGCTGAGCGCCACCCGTGCGTGCAGGCGGCGCAGGCCCCTGGGCGCGTACCAGATCTGCTTGCCCAGCAGGCGCATGACCACCGGCACCAGGACGCCGCGGACCAGCGTGGCGTCCAGCAGGATGGCCAGCCCGCTGCCCAGGCCGAACATCTGCAGGAAGCTCACCGAGCCGGTGCCGAAGGCGAAGAAGGTCACCGCGAGCAGCCCGGCCGCGGTGGAGACGATGCGGCCGGTCCGGGCCAGGCCCTGCACGACCGCCTCCGGCGCGCTGGCGCCCCGGTCGTGCATCTCCTTGATCCGGCTGGTGACGATCACCTCGTAGTCCATGGACAGCCCGAAGGTGATGCAGAACAGCAGCACCGTCATGGCCATGTCCATCGGCCGCGGGGTGAAGCCGAGCAGCGAGCTGAGGTGCCCGTCCTGGAAGATCCAGGTCATCGCGCCGAGCGTGGCGGCGAGGCTGAGCGCGTTGAGCACCAGCGCCCGCAGTGGCTGGACCAGGCTGCCGGTGAACAGGAACAGCAGCACGAACGTGGTCACGATGATCAGCCCGGCGGCCGTCGGCAGCCGGCCGCCGATGGCGTGCCGGGTGTCCAGCAGGCGCGCGTCGACGCCGCCGACCAGGGTGTTGTTGCCGTCCGGCCCGGGCAGGTCGCGGATCGTGCGCACCAGGTCCTGCGCCGCGCCAGATTGGGGCTCCACTGTGGTCACGACGGACAGCCGCTGCGCGTCCGGCCGGCCCAGCGCCGCGGCGGCCCCGGCGGTCGGGCCGGGCCGGCCGTTGACGAACGTCCCCACGCTACTGTCTACACGGGACACGTTCGGCAGCCGGGAAAGCTGCTGGGCGTACGCGGCCAACGGCGCCGGGGCGACCGGGGCGTCCACCACGACGTCGATCGCCGCCGCGTCGTTGCCGGCGAAGCGGGTCTCGAGCGCCTCGGCGACCTGCCGGCTGCCCGCGTCCGCTGGCAGCACGCTCTCGTCCGGGTTGCCGAACGAGATGCCCAGCAGCGGGCTGGCCGCCAGCAGCAGGGCGGCGAGCACGGGCACGGTGGCCACCACAGGCCGGCGCAGCACCGCGCGGGCGATCCGGTCCCAGAGCGGCGAGGCGGCGCCGCGCGCGGCGCGGATGCCGGGGACGCGGCCGCGCTCCACCCGGTGGCCGAGCACGGCGAGCAGCGCCGGGATGACCACCAGGGCGGCGGCGGCCGCGATCGCGACCACGCCGATGCCGGCGTACGCGAAGGAGCGCAGGAAGAACAGCGGGAAGACCAGTAGCGCGGCGAGCGCGGCGGCCACCGTCGCGGCGGAGAACAGGACCGTGCGGCCGGCCGTCGCCACGGTGCGCACCACCGCGTCGCGCACCTCGTCACCCGCGGCCAGCTGCTCGCGGAAGCGGCTGACCAGCAGCAGGGCGAAGTCGATGCCCAGCCCGAGGCCGAGCGCGGTGGTCAGGTTGATCGAGAAGACCGAGACGTCGGTCAGCGAGCCGAGCACGGACAGCTCGGCCAGCGTGCCGAGGATCGCCACCAGGCCGATCACCAGGGGCAGGGCGGCGGCCACCAGGCTGCCGAAGGCGAACACCAGCAGCAGCATGGTCAGCGGGACCGCGATCGCCTCCGCCAGCGCCAGGCTGCGGCTGACCTCGGTGGGCAGCTCGTGGTTGACCGCCGCGGTGCCGCCCGCCCGCACCGTCACGGCGGGCTGGTCCTTGGCGTACTTGTCGATGATCGCGGCGGCCCGGTCGCCGATCTCGTTGTCGCCGCCGGTGATGTGGCCGAGTACCAGCGCGTCCGTGCCGTCCTCGGACTTCAGCGCGGTTGCGTTGGTCTGCCAGTACGAGACCACGTTGCGGATGTCCGGCTCGGCGGCCAGCGCCGTGGCCAGCTGCCGGCCGGCCGCCTGGACCTCCGGCGAGTCGACTGTTCCGGATTTGGCGTGCACCAGCAGCACCAGGTTTGTCTCGCCGCCGAAGCGGCTGTCGATCAGGTCCGCGGCGCGGGTGGACTCGGCGGACGGGTCCTCGAAACCGCCGAGCTGCAGCTTGCCGAACGCGCCGAACGCGAGCACCGCGGCGCCGAGCAGCACCACGGTGGCCAGGATGAGCGTCAGCCGCGCCCGCCTGGCGACCAGATCCCCGTACCGTCGCAACATGGAGTCGTCCTCTCGAGAAATGTGTACGGCGTCAACATCCCACGGTATGCTAACGGTGTCAACATCGGGCAGGATTGAGCTGTGACACAGGCACGCCGGTCGTACCACCACGGGAACCTGCCCGCGGCGCTGGCCGAGGCTGCCGCCCGGCTGGCCCGCGAGGGCGGCCCGGAGGCGGTGGTGCTGCGCGAGGCGGCCCGGCAGGTCGGCGTTTCGCCCACCGCCGCGTACCGGCACTTCGCCAACCACGACGACCTGCTGCACGTGGTCAAGGAGCGGGCACTGCGCGGCCTGGCGGAGCGGATGGAGGCCGAGATCTGCGCGGGACCGCGGCTGGCGGATCCGGCGGCCGAGGCGCTGCGCCGGCTCCGGGCGATCGGGCTGGGGTACGTCCGCTTCGCGATCAGCGAGCCCGGCCTGTTCCGCACCGCCTTCTGCCGGACCGACAAGCCCGCCGGCGTGACGGCCGACCCGTCGGCCAGCCGGCCGTACCAGATGCTCACCGAGGTCCTGGACGAGCTGGCCGAGCGCGGGAAGATCGGCCCCCGGCGCCGGCCGCTGGCCGAGATGGCGGCCTGGGCCGGAGTGCACGGCCTGGCCGCGCTGTTGATCGACGGCCCGCTGGCCCGGCAACCGGACGACGTGCGCGCCGCCGCCATCGAGCGGACCCTTGACATGATCATCGCGGGCATCTGCCAGGCTGACTGACCCATGGCGTCGGTACGCGAACAGGCCGAGGCGGTGCTGCGCCGGCTCGCCGGCGAGCAGGCCATCCTCCGCGAGGACCAGTGGCGGGCGATCGAGGCGCTGGTGGTGGCCGGCCGGCGCGTGCTCTGCGTGCAGCGCACCGGCTGGGGCAAGTCGGCGGTGTACTTCGTGGCCACCGCGCTGCTGCGGGCCCGCGGCGCCGGCCCCACGGTCATCGTCTCGCCGCTGCTGGCGCTGATGCGCAACCAGGTGGAGGCGGCCGGCCGGGCGGGCATCCACGCCCGGACCATCAACTCGGCCAACCTCGACGAGTGGGACGAGATCACCGCCGAGATCCATTCGGGCGCGGTGGACGTGCTGCTGATCAGCCCGGAGCGGCTGAACAACCCGGACTTCCGCGACGCCATCCTTCCGAAGCTCGCCGGCAGCACCGGCCTGCTCGTGGTGGACGAGGCGCACTGCGTCTCCGACTGGGGGCACGACTTCCGGCCGGACTACCGGCGGCTGCGCACCTTCCTGGCCGGCCTCGCGCCGGACACGCCGGTGCTGGCCACCACCGCCACCGCCAACGCCCGCGTCACCGCCGACATCGCCGACCAGCTCTCCCTCCCCGCGTCTTCGCCGGTCGAGGAGATCCACTCACCGGAATCTTCCGGGCGGGCGCTGGTGCTGAGGGGGCCGCTGGACCGGGAGTCGCTGCGGCTGGGCGTACTCCAGCTGCCCAGCCCGGCCCACCGGCTGGCCTGGCTCGCCGACCACCTCGACCGGCTGCCCGGCTCGGGCATCGTCTACACGCTGACCGTCGCGGCCGCCGTATCGACCGCCGACTTCCTGCGTTCGCGAGGGCACGCGGTCGCCGCCTACACCGGGCAGGCCGAGGACGCCGACCGCCGCGCCGCCGAGCAGGACCTGCTGGCCAACCGGATCAAGGCGCTGGTGGCCACTTCCGCGCTGGGCATGGGCTTCGACAAGCCGGACCTCGGGTTCGTGGTGCACCTGGGCGCGCCACCGTCGCCGATCGCCTACTACCAGCAGGTCGGCCGGGCCGGGCGGGCGGTACGCAGCGCCGACGTACTGCTGCTGCCCGGCGCCGAGGACGCCGCCATCTGGCGCTACTTCGCCTCGCTCGCGTTCCCGCCCGAGGAACAGGTCCGAACAGTCCTCACCGCACTGTCCACTGCTGATCGTCCACTATCCACACAAGCGCTGGAGCCGATGGTGGACCTCCGCCGAGCCCGGCTGGAGCTGATGCTCAAGGTGCTCGATGTGGACGGCGCGGTACGCCGGGTGAGAGGCGGTTGGGTCGCCACCGGGGAGCCGTGGGAGTACGACGCCGAGCGGCACCGGCGGGTCGCCCAGGCCCGTGCCGCTGAGCAGCAGTCGATGCGGGAGTACGCGGAAACCACCGGCTGCCGGATGGAGTTCCTGCGCCGCTGCCTCGACGACCCACAGGCGGTCCCGTGTGGACGGTGCGACCGGTGCGCGGGGCCGCGGTTCGACACCGCCGTCTCCGCGGCGGCGCTTCAGGCGGCCGAGGCCTTCCTCGGCCGGCCGGGCGTGGCGATCGCACCGCGCAGGCTGTGGCCGTCCGGACTCGCCGCGGTCGGCGTGCCGCTGTCCGGCAAGGTACCGCCGGACGAGCAGACCGAGCCGGGGCGGGCCCTGGGCCGGCTGTCCGACCTCGGGTGGGGGAGCCGGCTGCGCGCCCTGCTCGCCGACGACGCACCGGACACCCCGGTGCCGGCCGACGTGATGGACGCGGTGGTCGAGGTGCTCAAGGACTGGTCGCACGGCGCCGACCGGTGGCCCCGGCGGCCGGTCGCGGTGCTCGCGGTGGCCTCGCGGCGCCGGCCGCGGCTGGTGACCAGCCTGGCCGAGCGGATCGCGACGGTGGGCCGGCTGCCGTTCCTCGGTACGGTCGAGCGGACCCACGGCAGGGACACCGCCGGCCGGGGCAACAGCGCGCAGCGGGTGCGGGCGCTGCACGACGCGTTCGCAGCGCCGGAGCTTCCCCCGCTCCGCGGTCCGGTCCTGCTCGTCGACGACTACGTGGACTCCGGCTGGACCATGGCGATCGTCGGGCGGCTGCTGCGCCGGGCCGGCGTTCCGGGCGTACTCCCGCTCGCCCTGGCCACCACGGGCTAGGGTGACGGGTCGATGGTTATGGCTGAATCGGCCCGGGAGGAATCGATGAAGTTCATGATCATGCTGTTCGAGCGACCCACCGACTGGACCGCGGCCCCGAGCGAGGTCCGCGAGGACGCGCTCGCCGAGCACGCGGCCTTCACCCGGTACCTACGCGACGCGGGCATCCCGTACTCCGGTGAAGCGGTGGCGCCGGCGAGCCAGGCGCGCAGCCTGCGCCGCACCGAGGACGGCCTGGTCCTGCAGGAGGGTCCGTTCGCCGCGGCCGAGCACAACCTCGGCGGCTTCTACGTCATCGACGTCAAGGACATGGACCAGGCCGTCGAGGTGGCTCGCCGGTGCCCGACCGGTGTCGGCACCGAGATCCGCCCGATCTGGGCCAGCGCCGACTGAGCCGTCGCCGCGACACCCCGGGCCACCAAGATTGCGCGGGCTAGGGTGGGGGTGTGACGGTGACCACCTTGACCATCGACTGCGGCGGCGGGGGGATCAAGGGCTCGGTGCTCGACGAGGCGGGCACCATGCGGACCACCCCGATACGGGTGCCCACCCCGTATCCGATGGGTCCGGACCGCTTCGTGGAGACGCTGGTGAACCTCGCCGGCAAGCTGCCCCGGGCCACCCGGGCCACGGTCGGCATGCCCGGCATGATCCGGCACGGCGTGGTCATCGCCACCCCCCACTACGTCACCAAGAGCGGCCCGCGCAGCAAGGTGGATCCGAGGCTGGTCGAGGCGTGGCAGAGCTTCGACGCGCGCAGCGCGCTCACCGCCGCCTTCGGGGTGCCCACGCTGGTGCTCAACGACGCCGAGGTGCACGGGGCCGGCGTGGTCTCCGGCACCGGGCTGGAGCTGGTGCTGACCCTCGGCACCGGGCTGGGCTGCGCGGTGTTCGACGGCGGCACGCTCGCCCCGCACATGGAACTGTCCCAGGCGCCGGTGCGGTGGGGGCTGAGCTACGACACGTACATCGGCGAGGCGGAGCGGCGGCGGCTCGGCGACGCGTTCTGGTCGCGGCGGGTCCGCGCCGTGGTGGAGGCGCTGCGGCCGGTCTTTCTCTGGGACCGGCTCTACCTCGGCGGCGGCAACTCCCGCCGGATCCGGCCCGACCAGCTGGAGCGGATGGGCGACGACGTCGTGGTGGTGCCGAACACCGCCGGCATCGTCGGGGGTGTGCGCGCCTGGTCGCTCCCGCTACCCGGCTGACCGGTCCTCGCCGAGCAGCGCCGCCAGCCGGGGTGTGACCTGCCACATCTCGACGAGAGCGGCGTACTCGTCGCCGTCGGCCGAGGCGCCGGTGTACTTGCCGCGGATCAGCACGTTGCGTGGCGTGTGCGCGGAGTCCACGAACTCCACCACGTCCACCCGGTAGCCGTGCCGCCGCAGCAGAGCCGCCCGCAGCGCGTCGGTGAGCACGTCCGCGAACCGCTCACGCAGGATGCCGTGGCTGGTCAGCAGGGCGTACGGGGCCGGGGCGGCCACGCGCCGAAGCTGGGCGGCGATGTCGTGGTGGCAGCACGGGGCGGCGAGCACCCAGGGCGCGCGCCACTCGATCGCCCGGGCCAGCGCCTCGTCGGTGGCCGTGTCGCAGGCGTGCAGGGCCAGCACCACGTCCGCCCCGTCCACCGGCGCGTCGGAGATGGTGCCGGCTACAAAGTGGACTTTGTCCGCCCACCCCAACCGCTCGGCCAGCTCGGTGTTGCGGGCGCGCTGGTCCTCGCGTACGTCCACCCCGATAAGCCGGACATCCAGCCCGCGGCTCGCGGTGAGGTAGCGGTACGCGGCGAACGTGAGGTACGCGTTGCCACAGCCCAGATCCACTACCCGCAACGGCCGCGGCAGCGCCTCGTTCGCGGGCAGGGTCGCGGCCAGCGCCCGGAGGAACGCATCCACCTGCCTGCGCTTGGCGGCGCTGCCACCGATGACGTCGAACAGCGGATCCCCGGGGTCGAGCAGATACTCCTTCTCCCTGTCGTGCGCGGTGTCCGCTGTGGACCGGCTGGCCGCCCGGTGCACCTGGGCGGCGCCGGACTTGGTGACCCGCACCTGCACCGTGGCATCCGTGGTCTGCACGTGCCAGTTGCCGAACGGCTCGGCGAGCAGGGCGTCGACCGCCGCGTCGGCCTCCGCGCCGAAGGCCAGGTTCCTGGTGTACGGCCGGACACCGTCGCTGGTCACCACCTGCAGCCGCATGCCGGCCTTGAGCCGTACCGGGCGCAGCTCTGCGCGTACCACCGAGGGCGCCTGACCCCGGCGGCGGCCGGCAGCCACTGCGCGGGTGAGCCGCGCGGGGTCCAGGAGCAGCGCGCGGACCTCGGCCAGCGCGGTGTCCAAGGGCTGTGCTGGCATGGCTAGAGGATCCGCGTCTCGCCCACCGCGAGGTCCCACAGGTGCTCGCGCGGCCGGCCGGCGTCCGCCCACGCCTTGGCCGCCCGCTCCAGCGGTTCCAGCAGCGGCTCGACGGAGAGCAGGAACGCCCCCCAGTGCATGGGTGCCATCCGGGTCGCACCGCACTCGATGGTCGCCCGGACCGCCTCCTCCGGGTTGGTGTGCATGCTCCGCATGAACCAGAACGGTTCGTACGCGCCGACCGGCATCAGCGCCAGATCGATGGCCGGGTACCGGTCGGCGATCTCCCGGAACCAGTGGCCGTACGCGGTGTCCCCGGCGAAGTAGACCCGGCTGCCCGGGCCGGTCAGGATCCAGCCGCCCCACAGCGTCCGGCAGGTGTCGATGAGCCCGCGCCGGCTCCAGTGGTGTGCGGGCACGAAGTCGAATGAGACGTCGCCGATGATGCGCGACTCCCACCAGTCCAGCTCGGTGACGTCGGTGAACCGGCGGCGGCGGAACCAGGCGCCCAACTTGGCCGGGACCAGGATCGGGGTGTCCCGGGGCAGCCGGCGGATACTGGGCGCGTCCAGGTGGTCGTAGTGGTTGTGGCTGATCACCACCGCGTCGACCCGTGGCAGCGCCGACCAGTCCAGGCCGGGCGGCGTCACCCGGGCCGGCACGCCCGGGATGCGCCGGGACCAGACCGGATCGGTGAGCACGGTCAGCCCGCCCACCTGGATCACGTACGTCGCGTGGCCGACCCACGTGACCGCGGTCTGGCGGGGGCCGGCGGACGGCAGGGTCGCCCGCGGGGACACCGGGATCAGGTGGGCGCCGGCGCGCAGCGGCTCACCGCGCGCCTTGGCGATCCGGCGCGAATCCCGCAGCATCCGCACCACGTCGCCGGTCCCGGGAAGGGGCGCGGTGAGCCGGTCGGAGAAGCTTCTGGGCCACCGCCGCGTGACCGTCTGCCGCACCATGTCACCAGGTTAGTCCCGGTGTGACCGGCTCACCTTCTGGTAAGCCGTCCTGCCCGCGGTCCCGGACGGGGCAACGGGTGGGAGGCCGGGACGGTCTCAGGCCTCGGGGGTCGCGGTGCGGGAGCCGCGGCGCCGGCGCCGGCGCGGCTTGCTCTCGCCGTCCGCCACCGCCTCGCCCCCCCGCGCCGCGGCCGGGCGCGCCGCGGCCTGCGCCTGCTCGCTCGCCGGCTCGGCGCCGGCGACCAGCACGGCCGCGCGGCGCCGGCGGCGGCGGGGGCGCCGCTCGGCGGCCTCCACGCCGTCCTGCACGGCCGGCCCGTCGGCAACGTCGGCGGGGCCGGAGCCCTCGCCACCGATCCGGCGCCGGCGGCGGGACCGCCGGCGGCGTCCGCCCGCCTCACTGCGCTGGCGGCGCGCCCGGCCACCGCCCAGGTCCTCCTCGGCCTCGGCCGCCAGCCCGGCGCGGGTGCGCGCCTCGGCGGGCAGGGTGCCGGTCACGTCGGTGGGGATGTCCAGGTCGGTGTAGAGGCCGGGAGTGGTGTGGTACGTCTCCGGTGGCTCCGGCATGTCCAGCCCGAGCGACTTGTCGATCAGCCGCCAGCGGGGCATGTCCTCCCAGTCCACGAAGGTGACCGCGACGCCGGTGGCGCCGGCCCGGCCGGTCCGCCCGATGCGGTGCACGTAGGTGTCCGAGTCCTCCGGGCAGTCGTAGTTGATCACGTGGGTGACGCCGGTGACGTCCAGCCCGCGGGCGGCCACGTCGGTGGCGACGAGGACGTCGACCTTGCCCAGCCGGAACGCCCGCAGCGCCCGCTCCCGGGCACCCTGACCCAGGTCACCGTGCACCGCGGCGACGGCGAAGCCCCGGAAGTCCAGGTCCGCGGCGACCCGGTCGGCGTTGCGCTTGGTCCGGGTGAAGATCATCGTGAGGCCACGGCCGTGGGCCTGCAGGACGCGGGCCAGCACCTCGATCTTGTTCAGCGGGTGGGTCCGGTACACCAGCTGCTTGGTCAGCGGCGACGGCCCGGTGCGCGTGTCGTGGCCGGCGTGGACGGTGACCGGGGAGCGCAGGAAGCGGCGGGCCAGCGCGACGATCGGATCGGGCATGGTGGCCGAGAAGAGCATGGTCTGCCGGTCCTCCGGCAGCATCGCCAGGATCTTCTCCACGTCCTCCAGGAAGCCCAGGTCCAGCATCCGGTCCGCCTCGTCCAGCACCAGCGCCCGGATCCGGTCCAGCCGGAGCTGACGCGAGTTGGCCAGGTCCAGCAGCCGGCCGGGGGTGCCGACCAGGATCTCCACGCCGGCACGCAGGGCGTCGATCTGCGGCTCGTACGCCACGCCGCCGTAGATCGGCAGTACGCGCACCCCGCGGGTCCGGCCCGCGGTGGCGATGTCCCGGGCCACCTGCAGGCCCAGCTCCCGGGTGGGGACGACGACCAGTGCCTGCGGCAGCCCGTCGGCGCCCTCGGCGGGGGCGACCACCTGCTGCAGCAGCGGGATCCCGAAACCGAGCGTCTTGCCGGTGCCGGTGGGGGCCTGGCCGATCAGGTCGCTGCCGCGCAGCGCGATCGGCAGCGCGTACTGCTGGATGGCGAAGGCGCGGGTGATGCCGACGGCGCTGAGCGCCTCGACGGTCTCCGGGCGTACGCCCAGGTCGGTGAAGGTGGGGCTGTCCGGGGCGACCGGTGCCAGCCGTGGGGTCGGCGCAGCGGTGGTTGATGTTTGATTTTCGATGCTTTCGGGCGTTTCTTTCTGGTTGGTGTTTTTCATTGGGTTGTCGGGGTGCCCTCTCGTCGGTGTCCGCCTGGCCGGACTCGTGTCACCGGCGGCGAACTTCGGTGCGCCCCAGTTCTTCTCCCAAGGGCGCTGTCTCGGTATGGCGCGGGCCACACGCGATCGGTGATCGCGGGCCGCACGCGCGTTGCGGGCGGTCGTCGGTACAGTCCAGTGCCCGCGGCAACAGCTCCATACTACCCGCACACAGGTCGGGCAACCTTCAGCCCGTGGCGGTAGCCTGCGCTCGTGCCGGAACCATCCTCCCAGGCGCCCACCCCCGGCGCCGCCTCAGCCGCGCCCCCGGCCGCTGCCGCCTCGGCAAGCGCCACCCCCACCGCCACGCCGCCCGGCGGTCCCGTCACGCCGGCCGCCGACGCGCCGCCCGAGGCCGTGGTCGACCTGCTCGGCATGCTCGCGTACGGCGAGCTGCTCGCCTTCGACCGGATGGCGGCCGACGCACGCCTCGCCCCGGACCTGCGCCGGCGCGCGGTGCTGAGCGAGATGGCCGCGGTGGAGATCGCCAACTACCGCCGGCTGGCCCGGCGGCTGACCGAGCTCGGCGTGGACCCCGAGCAGGCGATGCTGCCCTACGTGGCGGCCCTGCAGGCGTACCACGACAAGACCGAGCCGAAAGACTGGCTGGAGGCGCTGACCAAGGCGTACGTCGGGGACGGGGTCGCCGACGACTTCTTCCGGGAGATCGCGAAGCTGCTCTCGTCACCGGACCGGGAGCTGGTGCTCGACGTGCTGCACGACTCGCAGTACGCCGAGTTCGCCGCCGCGGAGATCCAGGCGGCCATCGCCGCTGACCCGAAGGTGGCCAACCGGCTGTCCATGTGGGCGCGCCGGCTGGTCGGCGAGGGGCTGTCCCAGGCGCAGCGGGTGGCCGCGGAGCGGGTGGCGCTGGCCACGCTGATCGTGGTCGGCTCGGGCGACCAGGCCGGCGTGCAAGCGCTGCTCAAGCGGCTCACCTCGGCGCACACCGCGCGCATGGCCGCGGTCGGCCTGAACAACTGACCTGCCCCGGTGGGCGGCCGTGGTCAGCGGGCGATGAAGCCCACCGGGCGCGGCGACGCCTCGGCGATCTCGACGTACGCCAGCTTGTCGATCGGGACGATGACGCGGCGGCCCTTCTCGTCCACCAGCGTCAGCACGGTCTCCTGGCCGGTGATGGCGTCGGTCACGGCCCGCTCGACCTCGGCCGGCGTCTGCGCGCTCTCCAGCACCAGCTCGCGCGGGGCGAACTGCACGCCGATCTTGACCTCCACGTCATCCTCCTGCGTCCCGGGCGCCGCGGTCTGCGACGCCGCGACGAACATACCTCGCGGTCGAGGCGTGGAAACGCAGACCGCCATCCCTCCGGCGGCCCACCCCGAGGTCGGCTCCCCTAGCTCGAGGCCTCGCCCGAGCCCGGCTGCCCCTTGCCCGAGGCCTCGCCGGCCTCGCCCCTGCCTGAGGCCTCGCCCGAGGCCGCCTCGCCCTGCAACGGGAAGCTGGCGATGCCACGCCAGTTCAGCGCGGCCAGCAGCTGCTCCGCCTCGTCCTTCGGCACCTGCCGGCCGCCGGCCAGCCAGAACTGGGCGGCGGTCTCGGCCGCACCGGTGAGCCCGGCGGCGAGCAGCTCGGCGCGGGCCCGGCTCACCCCGGTGTCGGCCATGATGGTCGCGGTGAGCGCCTCGATGCACAGCCGCTCGACCCGGTCCACCCGCTCCCGCACGGCCGGCTCGTTGCGCAGGTCCGACTCGAAGACCAGCCGGAACGCCTCGCTCTCGTGGTCGACGAAGTCGAAGTAGGCCCGCACCGCGCCGCGCACCCGCTCCTTGTTGTCGGTGGTCGCCGCCATCGCGGCGCGGACCTTCTCGACGATCGCGTCGCAGTGCGTGTCCAGCAGCGCGAGGTAGAGCTCCAGCTTGCCGGGGAAGTGCTGGTACAGCACCGGCTTGGAGACTCCGGCGCGCTCGGCGATGTCATCCATCGCGGCCGCGTGGTAGCCCTGGGCGACGAAGACGTCCTGAGCGGCGGCGAGCAGCTGCCGGCGGCGCGCCGAGCGGGGCAGCCGGGTCGGCCGTCCCGGCGTGCGCGGCCCGTGGACCTCGGTTGTCCCGGCGGAGGTCGATGCCTCGCCGGCGGCGTGAGCCCTGCCTGTGGCCGAAGTCATCCGTACCTCCGTAACCGGTCCAACCAGCGAACTTGACCTGACCGACGAATTGACCCGAACTTGCAACTTATCGCCACTACGCGCACACGGTAGCCTCACTGCGGGGCGACCGAGGAGCGCACGGTGGACGAGACAGGCCAACCCGGCGGCGCCGCACCGGGAATCAACGGTAACGGCAGGCACCACTCCGAGCACACCAGGCAGAACGGGACCTGGGTCAGCTCGGAGCCCGCGTGGACCGGTGCCGACGCCGTGCTGGAGGCCGGCTTCGAACCGGTGGTGCCGATCTGGCGCCGGCCGGTGGACCCGCCGCCGCCCGGGCTGGCCGCCCAGCCGGGTGGCGCGCCGCGGGACAACGGCTACCATCCGGCCGACGTGGAACACATTCGTGGTGATCTTCTTCCGGCGGTTCCGGACGAGACCGCCATGGCGCGCGGGTCCGAAGGCGACACCGGGGGATACGGCCCCGCGGGCCCGGCCGGCCCGGTGCCGCCCGCCCAGGCCCCGGCCGGTGCTGGGGCCTATCCGTACCCCGGCACCACCGGGCACGAGGACACCCGGATGGACCGCACCCAGCCGCCGATCATGTCCGACCGAGCACCATCCTCCGAACAGGACATTCCACCTCAACCGGTGCGTCACCATGCGGCGCGCGAGGACACCCCGCTGCACGGGGTACCCCTGGTCGGGCTGCCGGTCTGGCAGGAGGCCACGCAGGCGGCCGCGCAGGAGGCCGCGCCGCCCGGGGAGCACCAGGCAGGCTACGAGCCGCACCGGCCCAACCGGGGGTACGAGCCAGACCGGGAGTACGGGCAACAGCGGTATGACCCGCCCGGGTACGAGGCACCGTGGGATCAGCCGACCTGGAACGAGCCCGCGCATTACGGCCGCCCGTCGCACGGGGAGGCGCGCGCCGTCCCGTCCGCGGTGCCGGCCCGGCCGGGGCCGGACGAGCCGATCGGGCCGGGACCGGCCGGGGTACCGGGGTCCGACGTGGAGCGTGAGTCCGGGCGGGACGCCGGCCATCCGTCCAAGGCGGACAGCGACCGGTGGCCGGAGCCGGACGCCGACCGCGGGCCGGAGCCGGACCGCTGGTCCGGACCGACCGGACCGCGGTCAGAGCTTCACGCCGAGGCGCCCGCCGGCTCGCTGCCACCGGCACCGTCGGTCGAAGCGAGCCCCGCGCCGCCTCCGCCCGGCCCGGCGCAGCCGCCGTCCGCGGACCTGCCGTCGCTGCACCCCGGGGACCGGCTGGCGCCGGTCTCCGGTCCGCCGTCGCGTCCGGTGCGTCCGGTCTCCGGTCCACCGTCGCGTCCGGTGCGCGCGACCGCCGGCCAGCCGTCCACCAGCGAGCGGCTGGTCGGCCCCGCCGCTCTCGCTCCGCAGCCGCCACGGCCGGCACTGCCGGACCCGGTCGCCTCCGCGCCGCCGGTCTCCTCGGGGCCGCCGGTAACCTCGGCCCCACCGCACTCCTCCCCGCCGGTCGCGTCGGCGCCGCCGGTCACTTCCGGCCCGCCGGTCGCGTCGGCGCCGTCCAGCACGCCCGCACCCCCGGTGGAGCCCTTGCCGGAAGAGCCTGTCCCCCCTGCGGCGCCGGAATCGTCGGCCCCGCCGGCCGCGCCGGAGTCCGATCCGCGGCCGGTCTCCGCGCCGCCCTCGAAACACACGCCCCAGGCACCGCCTGTCCCGCCGGGACTGCGGCCGTCGGCGCTGCTGCGCCCGGACCCGAGCCCTGCCGGCGGCGCGCAGCCCGGGCCCGAGCCCCGGCCGCCCCAGCCGCGCGGCGAGTCGCCGGCCGAGGCGCTGCCGCAGCGGGTGCCGGCCGAGCCGGACGTGCCGACCGTGCCGGAGCCGCAGGCGGAGGAGCCGCCCGCGCAGGCGCCCGAGCTGGCTCGCATCTGGTCGCACCTGCGTCGGGAGGATGTGCCGCCGCGCCCCGAGGGCTTCGACGTAACCGCGGTGCTGGAGGCCGTCCAGCAGGTGCCCGGCGTGCGCGAGGCCAAACTGCGCAGCAACCCCGGGGGCGGGCACAACCTCCGGCTGGAGCTCGCCGACGGCGCGGACGCGGCCCAGGTCAGCCGGAGGGTGACCCAGCTGCTGCAGGAGCAGATGGGCCTGTCCGCATCCCCGCGGGAAATCTCCTCTGCCGACCCCGCGCCTGCCGCCAGCCCGCGGCCCGCGCCGGAGACCGGGCGGGGGCGGCGGCGCAGCCAGAGCCGCGCGGAGAGCGCGGCGCGTGGTCGGGCGCAGTTCGAGCCGGCGGTCCCGCTCCAGCGAGCAGCCACGGCCGCGCCGCCAGCGGAACGGAGCATGCCCACTCCGGGACCGCTCATCCCCCGCGAACGGCCCGGCCCGCGGGTCCTCATCGACCAGGTGCAGGTGACCACGTACGGGTTGGACGCCACGGTGGAGGTCCGGCTGAACGCCGGGCCGCGTCGGTCCGTCGGGCTGTCCAGCGGTCCCGCGGCCGACGGCTACCTGCTGCGGCTGACCGCCGACGCCGCGGTCAAGGCGGTCAACCAGCTGCTGCGCGCCGAGATGGGGGTGAACGAGCCGCGCGGCCAGTGCTACCTGGAGCAGGCGGCGGTCATTCCGTTCGGCAGCTACGAGGTCGCGGTCGTCGTGGTGAACCTCGCCTGCGGTGGCTGGGTCGAGCAGCTGTCCGGTGCGGCCATGGTGGCCGGCGACGCCCATCAGTCGGTGGTCCGGGCCGCGCTGGCCGCGCTGAACCGCCGCCTCGAAGGGCTGCTGTCGTGAGCCGGGCCGGCTCGTCCGGCTCCGCCGCCACACGGCGGACCGGGGCATAGTGAAAAGATGAAGCGCGCGCGTCTGGCACCTGACGAGCAGTTGCCCGGCGACGGCCCGCTGACCCCGCCCTGGCCCGGTCGAGCCGTGCTGCTGGACGGCGCGACGACCTTCGTACGCCAGACTCCGGCCCGGGTGAGCGGCGCGGAGCCGGCGCTGTACGTGCACGGCCTCGGCGGCTCCTCGACCAACTGGACCGACCTGGCGGGCCTGCTCGCCGACCGGCTGGACGGGCAGGCCATCGACCTGCCCGGATTCGGGATGAGCGACCCGGCCCCGCGGTACACGATCGCCGCGCTCGCCGGCCGGGTCACGCGCTGGATCGAGGCGGCCGGCCGGGGTCCGGTCCACCTGTTCGGCAACTCGCTCGGCGGGGCGATCGCGGTGCGGGTCGCCGCCACCCGGCCGGACCTGGTGCGTACCCTGACCCTGGTCTCCCCGGCGATGCCGTTCCTCAACCCGCGCCGCTCCCTGCAGGGCCGGATGCTGCCGCTGCTCGTGCTGCCGCGGGCGGACCGGGTCGCCAACCGCATGCTCGCTCAGCTGACGCCCGACGAGCTGGCCCGGCAGGTCCTGGCGGCGTGCTACGCCGATCCGAGCCGGATGCCCGAGCAGCGGCTGGCCGAGGCGATCGAGGAGGTGCGGGCGCGCTACACCGTGCCGCACTACCTGACCGCGTACGTCGGCACGATGCGTGGCCTGGTCTCCAGCTTCCTGCGGGCGTACCTGCCCGGCTCCGGTTCGCTGTGGCGGTTGGCGGCCCGGATCACCGCGCCGACGCTGGTCATCGGCGGACGGCAGGACCGGCTGGTGGACATCCGGGTGGCGCCGCAGGTGGCCCGGGTGATCCCGGACAGCCGGCTGCTGATCCTGGACGGGGTCGGGCACGTGGCGCACATGGAGGTGCCGCGCGTCGTCGCCCGCGCCGTGTTGGCCCTGCTCGACGAGGCTTCCGCCCGACCGGCGCCGGCCGCGGGCCCCGCCCGACCGGCGCCTGCCGCGGCTCCCGCCCGACCGGTGCCGGCCGCGGCTGCCGCCCGGCCCGCGCCCGCGCGCCAACCGGTGGTCGCGCGTCTCGCCCGGGCGTTCAGCTCCGGTCCCCGGCGGGGCTTGGCCGCGTCTGGAGGGATGGTCCCGCCACAGCCGCCCCCGGCGTGACGCCGGAGGTGTCCTGTGGCAGCCTGAAGTGCGATGCCCCCCGCGAGAGCCCGCCGACCCAGCCGCGCGCCTCGCAGAGTCGCTCCTTACACCACGCACAGTCATTCGCGAAGCACTCGCCGCGATCAAAGAGGCAGGCACCGCCGGCGACGCAGCCCGATCCTGCTGGTCACGTTCGGCGTGCTCGTCCTGTTGCTCGGCGGCGCCCTGGTGGTCGACCCGGCCGCGCTGGCCAGCCTGCCGTGGAGCGGTCTGGTGCCGCCGGAGCCCACGAACGCCGCGGCGCAGCAGACGCAGCCGACGCCCGACCTGACGCGCCCCGCAACCGACGACCGTGCGGACCGCGCCGGCCGGGTGGCCGCGGCCTCGCCGAGCCCGGTGACCCACCTGCCGGGCCCGTTCCCCTCGTCGGGGCCTGGCTCGTTCGTCTTCGCCACCTCGCGCGGCCCGGCCCTGGGGACCGCGGGCAGGCTGCGCCGCTTCCGGGTCGGCATCGAGAAGGGCGTGGCGGAGGACCTCACCGCGTTCGCCACCACAGTGGACAAGACACTGGGGGATCCGCGCGGCTGGACCGCCAGCGGCCAGGTGCGGCTGCGGCGGGTGGCACCGGGCGAGCAGACCGACTTCACGATCTACCTGGCCACGCCGGAGACCGCGCGGAAGATGTGCGCTCAGGGCAGGGTGGACATCGTGGAGCACGGCCAGCCGTACACCTCGTGCCGGGCGCCGGGCAAGGTGATCCTCAACCTGGCCCGGTGGCGGCAGTCCGTGCCGGATTTCGTCAACGCCGGGGTGCCGCTCGACCTCTACCGCCAGTACATGATCAACCACGAGGTCGGGCACGAGCTGGGGCACGGGCACGAGCTGTGCCCGGGCAAGGGCCGGCCGGCGCCGGTCATGCAGCAGCAGACCCTGGGCCTGTACGGCTGTGTCGCCAACGCCTGGCCGTACCTGAACGGCAAGCGGTACGCCGGCCCGCCCGGCGCGTACGACGGCACCACCCATTGATCTGCGCTGCCCTGGCCCGCCCGTCCGGCCGTGGCTGGGCCGGCGCGGGGCCGGCCCGCCGGGGTGATCGGGTGGCGCATGTCATGGCAGGTCTGCGGCCGGGCGGGTAACAATGGTGATCGGCTATCCGTCAGCTACTCCGGGAGTCTCACCGTGTCGCTGCCTCCGCTCGTCGAGCCCGCCGCCGAGCTCACCGTCGACGAGATCCGCCGCTACTCGCGCCACCTGATCATCCCGGACGTCGGGGTGACCGGCCAGAAGCGGCTCAAGAACTCCCGGGTGCTCTGTGTCGGCGCCGGCGGCCTCGGCGCCCCGGCGCTGATGTACCTCGCCGCGGCCGGCGTCGGCACGCTGGGCATCGTGGACTTTGACGCGGTCGACGAGTCGAACCTGCAGCGTCAGGTCATCCACGGCCAGTCGGACATCGGCCGGCCGAAGACCGAGTCCGCCGCGGCGACCATCAGGGAGATCAATCCGTACGTCAACGTGGTGATCCACGACACCGCGCTGGACCGGGAGAACGTCCGGGAGATCTTCTCCCAGTACGACCTGATCGTCGACGGCACCGACAACTTCGCCACCCGGTATCTGGTCAACGACGCCGCGGTGCTGCTCGGCAAGCCGTACGTCTGGGGTTCGATCTACCGGTTCGACGGCCAGGCGTCGGTCTTCTGGGCCGAGCACGGCCCCTGCTACCGCTGCCTCTACCCTGAGCCGCCGCCGCCCGGCATGGTCCCGTCCTGCGCCGAGGGCGGGGTGCTCGGCGTGCTGTGCGCGAGCGTCGGCTCGATCCAGGTCACCGAGGCCATCAAGCTGCTCACCGGCATCGGCGAGCCACTGGTCGGCCGGTTGACCGTCTACGACGCGTTGGAGATGAGCTACCGCACCATCAAGGTCCGCAAGGACCCGAACTGCGTGCTCTGCGGGGAGAACCCGACCGTCACCGACCTGCTGGAGGACTACGACGACTTCTGCGGCGCGGTCTCCGACGAGGCGGCGCAGGCGGTGGTCGACTCCACCATCACCGTCACCGAGCTGGCCGACTGGCAGCGGTCCGGCAAGGACTTCCTGCTCGTCGACGTGCGCGAGCCGGCCGAGTACGAGATCGTCCGGATCCCGGGCTCGGTGCTGATCCCCAAGGGCCAGATCCTCTCCGGCGAGGCGCTGGCCTCGCTGCCGCAGGACAAGCAGATCGTGCTGCACTGCAAGTCGGGCGCGCGGTCCGCCGAAGCGCTCGCCGCGCTGAAGGCGGCCGGGTTCCGTGACGCGGTGCACGTGCACGGCGGCGTGCTCGCCTGGATCAAGCAGATCGACCCGTCCCTGCCGTCGTACTGACCGGCGACTGGCCGATCACGATCGTCTGACCTCCTGAGTTGCAGGGCGGTGCGGCGCCGGTAGCCTCCACACCGTGGTCGACATGGACGCCGCGATTGGCTTCGTGGTGGCCAGGGGGGATCGGGTGGAGCGGGCCCGGCTGTCCTGGCTGCGGGCGGGTGTGCCGCCGCAGCCAGACGTGTTGACCGAGGCCGAGAGCGGGCAGTCGCGGCACGGCGGCTGGCCGGCCACCTGGAACGGGCACGTCGCCTCGATCGACGCGACCTGCTTCCGCCTGGCCGAGCTGGACGACCTCGGCGCGCTGCACGGCGACGCGGCGCGGATGGCGCTGGACTGGCTGGCCTCGCGCCAGCGCCCGGACGGCACCTGGGAGGAGGACGACGCCCTCGCCGAGGACGCACCGCCCTGGGCCCGCCCGGGGGATCCGGAGGCACGGCTCTACCTGACCGCGAACGCCGCGTACTGGCTGACGGTGGCCGCGGCCGACGTCGCCGACGCCGCAGCCGCGCCGCACGCCCTTCCCGAACAGGCTCCCCGGCCGTACGCGGACGAGCTGTTCCGCGCGGCGTACGCCATCCGCGACTCACTGCGCCCAGACGGCACCTGGCCGTCGTTCCTGGTGACCGGCTGGCTGGGCGCCGCGGTCCTGCACCGGCAGGGGATGTACTACGACTCGGCCCGGATGCAGGTCGTGCTGGCCGAACGGGTGCCGAAGATGTCGCCCGCGGACGCCGCGTCCATGGCGGCGGCGCTGCGCCGGGCGGGCGTCCGGACGGATGACTGGTTGATGGTCGCGGCCCGGCGGCGGCTGGCCGAGACGCAGCGCAGCGACGGCGGCTGGCCCAGCGACGACGGCGAGGCCTTCGACGTGCACACCACCCTCGCCGCCATCCGCGCCTGCATCTGACCGCTCGCCAGCCCTGGTAGCTCGTCGCCAGCCCGCCAGCTCACCGCGGAAGCGGAGCAGGGTCCAGCGGGTCGGGCGCGCGGTTGGCGGTCAGAGCAGGACCAGGTCGTCGCGGTGCACGACCTCGCGCTCGTACTCCGGGCCGAGCTCGGCGGCCAGCTCCACAGTCGAGCGACCCAGCAGGCCGGGCAGCTCCACCGCGTCGTAGTTCACCAGGCCGCGGGCCACCGCCGTGCCCGACGCCGCGTCCACCAGGTCCACCGGGTCGCCGGCGGTGAACGCCCCGTCCACCGCGGTGATGCCCGCCGGAAGCAGCGACTTGCGCCCGTCGACAACCGCCTTGACCGCACCGGGATCCAGATGCAGGCGGCCACGCGCCGAGGTGGCGTGCGCCAGCCAGAACAGCCGGGCGGCCGGCCGGGTACGGGCCGGATGGAAGAACGTGCCGACCGGCTCGCCGGCGAGTGCCTCTGCGGCGAGCCCGGCCGAGGTGAGCACCACCGGCACCCCCGCCCCGGTGGCGATCCGTGCGGCCTCCACTTTGGTCACCATGCCGCCGGTGCCCACCCCGGCCCGCCCGGCCTTGCCGATGCGCACGCCGGCCAGGTCCTGCGCGTCGCGGACCACGGGGATCCGCTCGGCGCCCGGGCGGGCCGGGTTGCCGGTGTACAGGGCGTCCACATCGGACAGCATGACCAGCAGGTCGGCCTTGAGCAGAGCGGCGACCAGCGCGGCCAGCCGGTCGTTGTCCCCGAACCGGATCTCCTCGGTGGCCACCGTGTCGTTCTCGTTCACGATCGGCACGGTGCCCAGGTCGAGCAGCCGGCGCAGGGTCCGGTACGCGTTGCGGTAGTGCGCCCGCCGGGTGACGTCGTCCACTGTGAGCAGCACCTGGCCGACGGTCCGGCCGTGCCGGGCGAAGCTGGCCGCGTACCGGCCGATCAGCAGGCCCTGGCCGACGCTCGCCGCGGCCTGCTGGGTGGCCAGGTCACGGGGGCGCCGGGACAGGCCGAGCGGAGCGAGGCCGGCGGCGATCGCCCCGGAGGAGACCAGCACGATCTGCCGGCCGGCGGCGCCGTTGCCGGCGAGCACGTCCACCAGCGCGTCCAGGCGCTCGGCCGCCAGCCCACCGGCCGCGGTGGTGAGCGAGGACGAGCCCACCTTCACCACGACCAGCCGGGCAGCGGTCACTTCGTCGCGCACCCGCCCATTCTGCGGTCCCACGACACCAGGCAACCGGCGAGATCCCATATCGTGCGACCTGTGACACGCGAGGAGTACGTCGACGAGGTGCTCACCGTCGTGGAGAGCATCCCACCCGGGCGGGTCATGTCCTACGGGGCGATCGCGGAATACCTCGCCGACCGGTCCGGCCGGTCGTCACCGCGACTGGTGGGCAACATCATGGCCCGGTACGGCGGCGCGGTGCCCTGGTACCGGGTGGTGAACGCGCAGGGGCGCTTCCCGCCGGGCCACGAGGTCGAGGCGCGCCGGCGGCTGCTCGCCGAGGGCGGCGTGCTGAAGGGCGGCCGGGTGGACATGGCCGCCTGCGCATGGTGGCCGGAGGGCGACTGATCCCGGCCGCCGCCCGCGGATCAGTCCAGCAGCCGGCCCACACCGCCGCGCCGGGGGTCGCCGGCGGCGCTGGTGCGGCCCACCGCGCTGGCCGCGCCGAAGTAGTGGCTCAGCTCGTCCCACCGCTTGATCGCGTACCCCGCCCGGGACAGGGCCAGCAGCTCATCCTCCGGGTAGCCCGGCTCCACGTGCACCGTGTCGGCCACCACGTGGAAGCGTGGCCGGGCGATCGCCGTCGGCACGTCCAGCCCGTCGACCAGTACGCCGATCAGGGTGTTCACGAGGGCGGTGCGGATCCGGGAGGCGCCGGCCGAACCGGCCGCCACGACCAGCTCGCCGGACTCGTCGAGCACCGAAAGGGGGCACATCATCGAGGACATCCGCTGGCCGGGGGTGCGCCCCGGGACGAACAGCTCGCCCTCGCCGAGCATCGAGTTGAGATGGATTCCGTGGCCGGGCAGCCACACCCCCGAGCCGATGCCGAGGGTGGTGGTGACCACACAGGCGTTGCCCTCGCCGTCGACGACCGAGATGTTCGTGGTGTCGCCGACCTTCTGCCGGCCGTGGCTGCGCATCGCCTCGGCGACCGCCACCGCCCGCGCCGGCCGGGGCAGCGTGGCGATCTCCGGTGGCAGGCCGGCGACCGTCTCGATGGTCCGGTTGAGGTCCGCCGGCCCGAACACCCGCCGGCCGGCCAGCTCCGCGCGCTGCACCGGCAGGTCGAGGACCTGGTACGCGGACAGGTCGGCGGGTCCGATCACGCCCCCCGCCGACCGCACCGTCTCCACCAGCAACGAGCCGATGTGGCCGGTGTAGAACACGGCCGGTCCCGCTCGGGCGAGCGCGTCGAGCGCGAGGTGCAGGCCGGGGTGGTAGAGCAGGTCACCGCCTTGCAGGAGGTGGCCGTCCGGGGCGTAGCTGGCGGCCCCGGGGCCGGTCAGCAGGGCCGGGGCGACCGCGGCGAGGGTCCGCGCCTGCGCCGCCGGCAGCACGACGCCGCTGCGAGCCAGCATCGCCGCCGGCTCCACCAGCGCCGGCCAGGGCAGCCGGCCCCAGCGCCGGTGCAGCTCGCCGCAGCCGGCCGGCACGCCGGGTACGCCGACGCTGGCCCCGCCGATCGAGTACGCCAGCGGCACGGTCCCGAAGTTCACCTCGATCGGCACCATCGGGCAGGGCGTCGCGTCGACGTCCAGTCCGGGCACCGTGCAGAAGAAGTCCAGGCAGGTCACGGTGCGGCTGGCCGCGTCGTAGTAGGTGGCGAACCCACCGCCGCCGATACCGGTGAGGACGCTTTCGGCGACACAGCTGGCGAGCACGGCGGCGACCGCCGCGTCCGCCGCGCTGCCTCCGGCGGCGAGTATGCGGAGGCCGACTTCGGTGGTCGCCGGGTGGCCGGCGGCGACGCCAGCGCGCATGCCTCACCACCCCCCTGGTCAGCGGGAGCCGGCGGCCGGTGGTGGGCGGCGGCCGTAGCGGCAGCGTAGAGCCGCTACTCCACTATGGCCACGCCAGACGTACTGCCAGGGCGGATCTCGCTCGCGGACGAGCGGAACCGGGGCGGCGTAAGCTCGGCGCATGGTCGAGCTGCCGGGTGTGCTGGGTGAGCCGATCCGCTTCGTGCTGAACTGGGGCCGGCGTTACTCGCTCTGGGTGTTCAACTTCGGGCTGGCCTGCTGCGCCATCGAGTTCATCGCCACCTCGATGGGGCGGCACGACTTCATCCGGCTCGGCGTGATCCCGTTCGCGCACGGCCCGCGGCAGGCCGACCTGATGGTCGTCTCCGGTACGGTCACCGACAAGATGGCCCCGGCGATCAAACGGCTCTACGACCAGATGCCCGAGCCCAAGTACGTCATCTCGTTCGGCGCCTGCTCCAACTGCGGCGGCCCGTACTGGGACTCGTACTCGGTGACCAAGGGCGTCGACCAGCTGATCCCGGTCGACGTCTACGTCCCCGGCTGCCCGCCGCGGCCGGAGGCGCTGCTCCACGGCATCCTGCGCCTGCAGGAGAAGATCGCGGGTGAGCAGTCCGGGCTGGGCGGGGTCAACCGCCCAGACCCGCTGGCGGGCGCTGGGGTCGCCGCGCTGACCGCGCCCCCCGTCCGGGCACCGGAGTGACCACTTCGGGCGGTGCTACCGCGGGATCAGCGCGGCCGACACGACCCGGGAGCCGGGCGCCGGTGTACTCGGCAGGTTGATCACCGCGGTGCCTGGGTCCGCGATCACGACGGGGGTCTCGGCGGCCCCCGCCGCTACGGCGTCTGTCGTCGTCGCGCATCGGGCGGTCGCGGTGGTCACCTGACTGCCGGTCCGGACGGTGGCGGTGACGGTGCCATCGCCGCCGCAGGCGAGCCTGAGCACGAACCGGCCCGGCTTGGCGGCGAGTTCGATGCTGGGGCGCGGCGCTGGCGAAACGCTGTCGCCGGCGATGACGAGCGACCGTGAGCCGGGGGGCAGCTTCCCCAGCGCGTTGACCGTGATGTTGGTCAGCTCCTGCGGCAGGCGGGCCCCTGGCGCGGCGGATGCCTCGGTCGTGACCGATGCGGGATCGGTGGTGGCCCGGACCGGCGCCGGCTCACCCGTGGTCGCGAGGTAGCCGGCACCGATCGCCACCAGTGCGGTCAGGCCGCCGGTCGCAGAGGCGGCGGCGAGCCGGCGCCGGCGCCGTACGGTGCGGTGGGCGGCGTCCGCGCCGGGTGGGCGGATTCGCGACCGCTCGGCTGCCCGCAGCTCGGCGAAGGCGGTGCGGAGGGTCTGGTCGGTCGACAGGTCATTCATGAGGAGTCCCTTTCGGCTCGGTGATGCCCGCGTCGAGGTGTGCGGCGAGGGCGGCGCGCCCGCGGTACAGCCAGGACTTGACCGTTCCGGGGGCGGTCCTCTCCCGGTCGGCTATCTCGGCGACCGGCATATCGGCCAGGTAGTGCAGCACGATCGCCCGCCGCTGGGCCGGCGGCAGGGTGGCGAGGGCCGCCACCAGGGCCACCCGGTCGGGCTCCGGGCCGGCGACGTGGACGCTGTCCGCCCGCTGCCGGCGCAGGAACATCAGTGCGGTCCGGGCACGCCGCCACCGGCTGGTCGCGAGGTTCCAGGCGACCCGGCGCACCCAGGCGACCGGGTCGTCGTACCGGGCGACTTTCGACCACCGGGCCAACGCGCGGCAGAACGCCTCCTGCACCACATCCTGCGCCTCCTGACGATCCCCGAGGTACCCGTACAGCTGCACCGTGAGGTCCTGGAAGTGCGCCGCGTAGAACCGCTCGAACGAGGCGGTCTCCGGCGGCGGTGGCACAGCCAGATCGATCACGTCCGCAGCTGGTTGCATCGGTTCGGTCCCATCCGTGCGGTGTCACGGCAACGACAACACGCGCGAGCTCTGGCGAGGGTTGCGGCGTTCGTATATTCTTGACTTAAGTCAACTAATCGATTGAGGTAGGCAACGAATGGACGACCTGGTCGCCGAGGTCCGGGAGTTCAACCGCTTCTATACCGGGCTGCTCGGCCTGCTCCAGGAAGGACTGCTGCGTTCCCAGTACACCCTCTCCGAGGTGCGGGTGATGTTCGAGCTCGCCCAGCGGGACAGCACCGAGGTGGCTGACCTGCGGCGCACCTTGGATCTCGACGCCGGGTACCTCAGCCGGATGCTGGCGCAGCTGGACGCCGACGGCCTGGTGACCCGGCAGCGCTCGGCCGGCGACGCGCGCCGGCAGACGGCTGCGCTGACCGACCGCGGCCGCAAGGTCTTCGCCGAGCTCGACGATCGCGCCTCCGAGCAGGTGCGCGAGCTGCTCGCGCGGCTGACCGAGACCGACCAGCGGCGGCTGGCCGGCGCGATGGCGACCATCAAAAGCCTGCTGGCGCCGGAGCCCTCCGGCGACCGCATGGTGGTCCTCCGTGGCCTGCTTCCCGGCGAGGCCGGCTGGATCGTGCAGCGGCACGGCGCGCTCTACTCCCAGGAGTACGGCTGGGACGAGACCTTCGAGGCGATGGTCGCGCGGATCATGGCTGACTACGGGGCGGGGCACGACCCGCGCCGGGAGGCGGCCTGGATCGCGGAGGTGGACGGCGCGCCAGCGGGCTGCATCATGTGCGTCCGGGACGACGACACGACCGCCCGGCTGCGTGTCCTGCTGGTCGAGCCGGCGGCTCGGGGCATGGGCATCGGCACCCGGCTGGTCGAGGAGTGCCTGCGGTTCGCCAAGCGGGCCGGCTACCGGCGCATCGTCCTGCTCACCTACGACGTGCTCGCCGACGCCAGGCGGATCTACCAGCGCGCCGGGTTCCAGGTGGCCAGCGAGGAGAAGACGCACGCGTACGGCCACGACCTGGTCGAGCAGGTCTGGTCTCGCGCGCTTTAGCGCTTAGGATCGGGCGCATGACGCCGGAAGAGGTCGCCGGCCGGCTGGCCGAGCTGGTGCCGGACGCGCGGGCGGGTACCTCGGACGGCTACCCGCGGGCCACTGTCGACGTACCACCGCAGCACTGGCGCGCGGCGCTGCGCGCGGCGCGCGACGACGCCGAGCTGGCCTGCAACTTCTTCGACTGGCTCTCCGCTGTGGACGAGCTGGCCGAGGGGTTCACCGTGGTCGCGCACGTCTGGTCGGTCGCCCACCGGCACAGCCTGCTGGTACGCACCCGGGTGCCGCGGGACAACCCGGTGGTGGACTCCATCGTGGACATTTACCCGGGCGCCGCCTGGCACGAGCGCGAGACGCACGAGATGTTCGGCATCGACTTCGCCGGGCACCCGGGGCTGGCGCCGCTGCTGCTGCCGCCGGAGTTCGAGGGGCACCCGCTGCGCAAGGAGTTCGTGCTCGCCGCCCGGGTGGCCAAGCCGTGGCCTGGCGCGAAGGAGCCCGGCGAGAGCGAGCACGCCGCGACCCGGCGGCAGCCAATGCGCCCGCCCGGCGTGCCCGCACCCGGCGAGTGGGGACCGGCGGTCGGGCCGGCTGCGCGAGCCTCTTCGGCGGCGGCCGAGCGGACCTCCTCGGCGGCGGCCGAGCGGACCTCCTCGGCGGTGGCCGGGCGCGCCCGGCGCGCGGCGGCGGAGTCCGCCGGGGCCGGGCAGCGGGCCGCGGGCGGGCCCGCCGGGCCCGCCGAGCCAGCCGGGTCTGCCGGGCCGGCCAGACCTGCCGAACCGGCCGGGCCTGCCGAGCCAGACCAGCGGGCGGAGGAGGGCTGATGCCGGACTGGCTGGAGGTGGTGGTCCGGGTAGCCGGCGTGGTGGTGGCGTTCCTCACCCTGCCGCTGGTGGTCGGACAGGCCGAGCACAAGGTGATGGCGCACATGCAGGGCCGGCTGGGCCCGATGTACGCCGGGGCGTTCCACGGCTGGGCGCAGCTGATCGCCGACGGCATCAAGTTCGTGCAGAAGGAGGACGTCACCCCGCGCGCCGCGGACCGGCCGGTGTTCCGGCTCGCCCCGGTGGTCGCGCTCGTGCCGTACCTGCTAGCGCTGCTGGTCATCCCGCTCGGCCCGAACGACCTGGTCGGCCAGCCGCTGGACATCGGGCTGTTCTTCGTGCTGGCCGTGGTCGGCATCGGCGTGGTCGCGTTGCTCATGTCCGCCTGGGCCTCGGCCAACAAGTACTCGCTGCTCGGTGGGTTGCGCGGCGCCGCCCAGCTGCTCGGGTACGAGCTGCCGCTGGTGCTCGCCGCCAGCAGCGTGGCGATGGCCGCCGGCACGCTCTCCCTGCCGGGCATCGTCGACGCGTGGCGGCCCTGGTGGCTGCTGTGGCAGCTGCCCGGGCTGGCGGTGTTCTTCGTGGCCGGGCTGGCCGAGATCCGCCGCCCGCCGTTCGACATGCCGGTCGCCGACTCGGAGCTGGTCTTCGGCTACATGACCGAGTACACCGGGCTGCGGTTCGCGTTCTTCCTGCTCGCGGAGTACGTCGGCATCGTGGTGATCTCGGCGCTGACCGCGGTGCTGTTCCTGGGCGGCTGGAAGGGGCCGTTCGGCGACGACTACCTGGGCTGGCTGTGGACATTGATCAAGGTGTTCGCGGTGAGCTTCGTGGTGATCTGGGTGCGGGTCTCCTATCCGCGGCTGCGCGAGGACCAGCTGCAGCGGCTGTGCTGGCTGGTCCTGGTGCCGGCCGCGCTAGCCCAGATCGTCCTCACCGCCGCGGTCCGGGTCGCGATCGACTGAACCGGCGTCGCGATCGGCCGAACCGGCGTCGCGATCGGCTGAACCGGCGCGCTCGACCGGGCTGGCCATGAAGCGCGGCACCAGCCGCTGGATCGGGATCCTCATCTCCCACGGCTCGACAAGGTCGATCTCTTTGGTGAAGTCGCCGATCGACCCGTACGTGTTACGGGTCGGGTCGAGCAGGTAGGTGTGCACGCTCAGCGCCGGCTCGGTCTCCACCCGCCAGTAGAACGGGATCCCCGCCTCGGCGTAGAACCCCGGCTTGGCCACCCGATCCATCCCGGTCGAGGTGGGCGAGACGATCTCGACCGCGAGCAGCACGTCGTCGGGCCGGAACGTCCGCGGGTTGCCGGCCGCCGCCTCGGCGGTGACGGCCAGCACGTCCGGGATGAACGACCGGCGCTTGCTGACCCGCACCTCGACGGCCTGGGTGATGACGTAGTCCGGCGGGCAGCTCTCCTCGAGAGCCACCATGAGGCGACCGGCGATGATCTGGTGGAAGCTTGTGGGGGATGGGGACACGAGAAGCACTCCATCGATGAGTTCTCGCCGGATGCCGTCCTCCGGCAGCACGTCGAGGTCATCAGTGGTCCATCCCTCCGGTGGCGTGTGGAACTCCTCCGGCGCGGCGGTCACGGCGACCTCCTCGAGTCGGTGCAGCATGTCCGTTGTAACTACCATACTCGGGGAGTCTTGGCTGGACCCGGTAACTTCGGCGGACGGTTGTCGCGCTGGGCGGCAAGAACGGGCAGGATGAGGCCCATGAACGCGAACGGAGTCCCCGGCGGCGGGCTGGCCAAAGGGCTGGCGATCACCCTCCGGACGATGACCCGCCGGTCGCACACCCAGCAGTACCCGGACGTCTCCCCGGAGTTGCCGCCCCGTTCCCGGGGCGTCATCGCCCTGCTGGAGGAGAACTGCACGGTCTGCATGCTCTGCGCCCGGGAGTGCCCGGACTGGTGCATCTACATCGACTCGCACAAGGAGACCGTGGAAGTGCCGGGCGCGGCCCGGCCCCGGCAGCGCAACGTGCTGGACCGCTTCGCCATCGACTTCTCGCTCTGCATGTACTGCGGCATCTGCGTCGAGGCGTGCCCATTCGACGCGCTCTACTGGACCCCGGAATTCGAGTACGCCGAGTACGACATCCGTGACCTGCTGCACGAGAAGGGCCGGCTGGGGGAGTGGATGGCGACCGTGCCGCCGCCGCCCGCGCACGATCCGAACGGCGAGCCGGCGAAGGAGGAGGCCGCCGCGCGCAAGGCTGCCGGGCCGGTCGCGTCATGACCGTCTCGGACGTGCTGCTGCTCGGGCTCGGGGCGGTCGCGGTCGGCGCCGCCCTGCTCGTGGTGACCACCCGCCATCTGGTCCGGGCCGGGCTCTACCTGGTGGTCGCGCTCGGCGCCGTCGCCGGGATCTACCTGGTACTCGCGGCCGAGCTGGTCGCCTGGGTGCAGGTGCTCATCTACGTCGGCGCGGTGGTCGTGCTGCTGCTGTTCGCGGTGATGCTGACCCGGGCCCCGATCGGTCCGAGCGAAGACCTGGATCGCCCCGGCTGGCCGGCGTTGCTGGTCGGTGGCGGCAGCGGCCTGGGGCTGGCCGCGCTGCTCGTCGACGCGTACCGGTGGTCGACAGTGGACCGCGATCAGGTGGGCGACGCGCAGCGGCTGGGGACCGAGATCTTCCGGTCCTGGGTGCTGCCGTTCGAGGTGCTCTCGGTGCTGCTGCTCGCGGCGCTGGTCGGCGCGATCGTGGTCTCCCGGCCCGAGGTCGGCCGGGCCCGGCCGCGCCCGCCGGATCGGGGTGAGCGCTGATGCACCCGGTCATCCCGTACGTCACGGCCGCGCTGCTGTTCGGCATCGGCGTCTACGGCGTGCTGCGCCGGCGCAACGCCGTCCTCCTGCTGATGTCCGTGGAGCTGATGCTCAACGCGGTCAACGTGGTGCTGGTGACCGCCGACACCACCGTCCGGGCGGCCCTGCCCGCGACCGGTCAGGTCTTCGCGCTGTTCGTCATCGTCATCGCCGCGGCGGAGGTCGGGGTGGGGCTGGCCATCGTGCTCCAGCTCTACCGGCTGCGGGCGAACATCGCCTTGGACACCGTGCCGCTCGCGGCACCTGACGACACCGTGCCGCTCGCGGCACCTGACCACACCGGGTCGCCCACCGCTGCCGGCCATGCCGTGACACTGTCCGATGAGGAGAGCGGCGTTGACGTCAACTGAGGTGCTCGGGTGGCTGCTGCCCGCCGTGCCGTTCGCCATGGCCCTCGCCGGCCTGCTGCTGCCGCTCAGAGCCCGGACCGCGGCGTCCACTTTGGGCATCGTGGGTGCGGCCGTGGCGCTCGTGGTCGGCCTGATCCTGGCGGTGGGCGCCGACCTGCCGTACGAGAAGAGCCACGAGTGGGTGGACTTCGGCGACCTGCCGGTGACGCTCGGCGTGCGGCTGGACCCCGCCGTGGCCCTGGTGGCCGTCGCGGTCGGCGCGGTCGCGCTGGCGGTGCAGGTGTACTCGGTGGCGTACCTACGCATCGACGAGCGCTACGTGCCGTACGCCGCTCAGGTGAGCCTGTTCACCGCCGCGATGCTGCTGGTCGTGGTCTCCGGTGACCTGATCATGCTGCTGGTCGGCTGGGAGGTCATGGGCATCTGCTCGTACCTGCTGATCGGCCACGACCGGACGCTGCCGGAGGCGCCGGGCGCCGCGGTGAAGGCGTTCCTGGTGACCCGGGTCGGCGACGTCGGCTTCCTGCTCGGTATCGCCGTGCTCGGCATCCACGCCGGCACGTTCCGGGTCGGCGGCGTGCTCGACGCGGTCGCCGCCGGCCGGTTGAGCGACACCACGCTGGCCGTCGCCGCGCTGCTGCTGCTCGCCGGCGTGGCCGGCAAGAGTGCGCAGTTCCCACTGCACACCTGGTTGCCCGACGCGATGGCCGGCCCGACGCCGATCTCCGCGCTCATCCACGCCGCGACCATGGTGGCCGCCGGGGTGTACGTGGTGGCCCGGCTGTACCCGCTGTTCGTGGCGGCGCCGGGCGCGTTGCCGGTCATGGGCGTGATGGCCGCCGTCACCCTGCTGCTGGGCGCGTTCGCGGCCACCGCGCAGAACGACATCAAGCGCGCGCTCGCCTGGTCCACTGTCTCCCAGATCGGGTACATGGTCGGGGCGCTCGCCGTCGGCTCGGTGCCGGCGGCCCTGTTCCACCTGCTCACCCACGCCGCGTTCAAGGCGCTGCTGTTCCTCGCCGCCGGCTGCGTCATCCACGCCGTCGGCTCCAACCTCTTCTCGGCCATGGGCGGCCTGCGCCGGGTCGCACCGGTGACGTTCTGGTCCATGGTGGTCGGCCTGGGCGCGCTGGCCGGCGTGCCGCCGCTGGCCGGCTTCTGGAGCAAGGACAGCATCCTGTCCGCCGCCGAGGAGACCTTCGACGGGCACGGCGTGGCCCCCGCCTGGGTCGGCGGCCTGGTCTGGGTGGCCGGGCTGGTGGGCGTCGCGGTCACCGCCTGGTACGCGACCCGCCTGTTGCTGCTGACCTTCTTCGGCCCGGCGCACACCGAGGTCCACCACGACCGCGAAGCCCCGGGCCTGATGCTCTGGCCGGTCGCGGTGCTCGCCGTCCCGAGCGCCCTGCTGGGTGTGTACCTGTTCGCCGCCCCCGGCCTGCCCGAGCGGCTCGGCGCGGCCGACCGGTCCGGCCTCATCCACTTCGGAGCGATGACGGTCCTGCCGCTGGCCCTGCTGGTGCTGGGGGCCTGGTCCGCCTGGTGGCTGTGGCGGCGGCGTGCGGTCGATCCCGCGGTCGCGCTCGGGCCGGCCGAGCCCGCCTTCCGGTACGCCTTCTACCTGGACAACGTGCAGGACGCCCTGGTCGTACGCCCGGTGCGGGCGCTGGCCCGGCTGGTACGCCGGGCAGACGAAACCGGCGTGGACGGCGCCGTCGAGGGCGCCGGCCGCGGCGCGCTCGGGTTGGGCGGCTGGCTGGGCCGGGCGCACCGGGCCGGCCTGCCGCGCGCCGCCACCGCCGTCCTCGCCGGTGCGCTCATCACCGCCCTCGCCGCCGTCTTCCTCGGAGGCCGCTGATGCGCCGTCTTCCTCGCCGGCCGCTGCCGTCCGTGGCAGCCGTGACCAGCTCAACTCTTGGTGGCCCGCCCGATCCCGCCGGCCCCGGCAGGGCGGCTGACCAGAGGTCGGGCCGACCAAGCCTGGGCGGCGACCGATGAGCGCGGGCCAGGTCGCTCTCGTCGCCACGCTCGCCGTGCCGGCGGTCGGGGCCAGCGTGGTCGCGGCGCTGCCGTCGCGTGCCGATCGGGCGGCCCGACTGGTCGGCACCGTCGCCGCGGCGGTCACCCTGGTGGTCAGCGCGGCCCTCTACCGCCCCGGTGACGGCGGCTGGTTCAGCTTCGGCCCCAACCCGCCGGCCATCCGCCCGTGGCACGACCTCGACGTCTCCTGGGCGTCCGGCCTCGACCTGCGGTTCCACCTCGGCGTGGACGGCATCTCGTACCCGCTGGTCGTGCTGACCGCGCTGCTGACCCTGCTCTGCTGCGGCTACACCCTCTGGCACGTCCCCGATCCCGGGCGCGGCCGGCTGCTGACCGCGCTGCTGCTGGCCATCGAGGTCGGCATCCTCGGCACCTTCCTCGCCCTCGACCTGGTGCTGTTCTTCGTCTTCTTCGAGGTCGTGCTGCTGCCCATGTACGCGGTGATCGCGGTCTGGGGCGGCCCCGACCGCCGGCACGCGGCCCGCAAGTTCGTCCTCTACACGCTGCTCGGCTCGGTCCTGCTGCTGGTCGGCGTGTTCACCGTGGTGTCCGCGGCGGGCACCGGCGACATCGTCGCGCTCACCGCCGCGAATCCGCTGTCGCGGGGCACCCAGCTGGCGGCGTTCACCCTGCTCGCGCTCGGCCTCGCGGTGAAGGCTCCACTGTGGCCGCTGCACACCTGGTTGCCGGACGCGCACACCGAGGCGCCCACCGTGGGCAGCGTCATCCTCGCCGGCGTCCTGCTGAAGATGGGCACCTACGGCCTGATCCGGGTGGCGGTCGGGGTGGCCCCCGAGGGCGCCCGGTGGGCCGCCCCGGTGGTCGGCAGCCTCGCCGTGGCGGCCATCATCGTCGGCTCGCTGGTCTGCCTGGCGCAGCGCGAGCTCAAGCGGCTCATCGCGTACTCCAGCGTCGGCCACATGGGCTTCGTAATGCTCGGCATCGCCACCCTCACCGCGACCGGCCTGCAGGCCGCGCTGATCGGCAACGTGGCGCACGGCATCATCACCGGACTGCTGTTCTTTCTCGCCGGAGCGGTGAAGGACCGCGCGCACACCGGGCTGCTGGACGACCTGGGCGGGCTGCGGGAGCGCGCGCCCGGACTCGCCGGCGTGCTCGGCTTCGCCGCGATCGCCTCGCTCGGCCTGCCCGGCCTCGCCGGCTTCTGGGGCGAGGCGTTCGCGGTCGTCGGGTCGCTGCGCCGCGGCGGTCCACTCTGGAGCACGCTGGCCGCGATCGCCGCGCTGGGCGGGGCGCTGACCGCCGCGTACTTCCTGCGCCTGCTGCGCCGGGTCAGCCACGGGCCGGCCTCCCCGGTGGTGGCGGCCATGCCGGCCGGGCTCGCCCGGCCCGAGCTGGCCTCCTGGGGCCCGCTGGTGCTGCTGGCCCTCGCGGTCGGCCTGGTGCCGGCGCTGGTGCTCGGCATGGCACACGATCCCGTCCAGGCGCTCACCGAGGTGGTGAACCGCTGATGGTCCAGTCGATCGACCACGTCGCCCTGTTGCCGGCGTACCTCGCCGCAGGCACCGCGGTACTGGTCCTGCTGGCCGACCTGTTCACCGGCCGGGCGGTGCTGCCGGTCGCCGCGCTCGGCGCCGCGGCCACCGCGGCCGGCGCCTGGCTGGTGGGCACCGGCGCCGACCGCGCCACGTTCTGCGTGCGCGACGGTTGTTCCTACCTCGCCGACGGCACCGGCGGACTCGTGGCCGTCCTTTTCGCACTGCTGACGCTGGGGGTGCTCGTGCTCTCGGCGCCGCTGCTGCGGTCGGGCGCCGTCCCGGTGGGCGAGTACTGCTTCCTGCTCGCCTGCGCGATGACCGGCGGTGTCGTGCTCGGCTACGCCGGCGACCTGATCATCCTGATCGTCGCGCTGGAGACACTGACCCTCCCGCTGTACGTCCTCGTCGGACTCCGTCGGCGCACGGTCGAGTCCGCCGAAGGCGCGGTCACCTTCTTCGTGGTCAGCGTGGTGGCGACCACGGTCACCCTGCTCGGCGCGGCCCTGCTCTACGCGCTGACCGGCACCGTCCAGCTCAGCGCCCTGGCCGCCCGGCTCGGCGAGCGCACCGAGCTGCGGGACGTGCCGCTCGCCGCGGCCGCCGTGGTCCTCATCCTCGCCGGCCTGGCGTTCAAGGTCGCCGCGGTGCCGTTCCACGCCTGGGCGCCGGCCGCGTACGACGGCGCCCCGGTCCCGGTCGCCGCGTACCTGTCCACCGCGTCGAAGCTGGGCGGAGTGGTGGCCATCCTCTACGTCGCGGTCACCGGGCTGCGGCCCTGGCTGGACGTGGCCGGTCCGGTGCTCGCCGCGCTCGCCGTGCTCACCATGACCGTGGGCAACCTGGTCGCGCTGCGCCAGCGCCGGATGGTCCGGCTGCTCGCCTGGTCCTCGGTCGCCCAGGCCGGCTACATCCTCGCCCCGCTCGGGGCGTTCGCCACCGCCGACGGGCGCACCGGCGAGGCGCTCGCCGTCGCCGCGGCCGCGACCGTGGCGTACACCGTCTTCTACGTGATCCTGGAGCTGGCCGCGTTCGGTTCGGTGGTCGCGCTGCGGCCGTTCGCCGGCGACGGCGGCGAGATCGACGAGTACCGTGGCGCGGCCCGCCGCGCGCCCTGGGTGGGCGGCGCCTTCGTGCTCGCCCTGGTCGGCCTGGCCGGCCTGCCGCCCGGCCTGGCCGGACTCTTCGCCAAGGTGGTGGTGGTCCGGTCGCTGCTGGACGGTGGCGCCGGCTGGCTTGCCATCGTGGTCGCCGTCAACGCGGTTGTCGGCCTGGCCTACTACGTCCGCGTGGCCGCGCTGCTGTTCGGCGTGGCGTCCGCCCCCCGGTCACGGGTGCCGTGGGCGGTGGCCGGGGCGCTGGCCGTCACCACTCTGGTGGCCCTGGTGGTCGGCTTCGCTCCTCAGCTGGTCCTGGACGCCGCTGATCTGGTCGCCACCCGCTGACCCGGCCAGGCCAGCTCCAGTTCCTCGCCGGGGTTGAGCGCGCGCCAGCGCGCCTGCGCCGCACGGAGGGCGGCGACGGCCGCGCGGACCGCGTCCGGCTCGGGGTGGGGCGGCGGGAGCGTGGCGAGCGCCCTGGCGGTGAGCCGGCTGATGGACGCGTCGTCGTCGAGCCGCGCCGGGCCGAGGCCGGGCGCCTTGCCGTCACCGGCGACCTGCTCGACGAGCCAGACCATCATCTCGGCGTACTGAATGGTTGCGCGCTGCTCCCGCTTGATCTTTTTCGAGGTCTCCGCGGCGTGCGGGCGCCGCCGGCCGGACACATGGGACATACTGGTGAAAACTGCCCCGGAGGCCACGCTGTCCCAGAAGCCGCCGGTCAGCCCGAGGGAGCGTTCCACCACGAAATGCGCCAGGTCGTGCGGCAACTCCGGGCCGCAGCGCTGCCCGTTCCCGCGTACCCGGTAGATGACCCCGTCGTCGCGGTGGACGACCGCGTAGTTCTCGCTGCCGTCCGTGAGCCTGGGGAAAACAACGCGCATGCCGGTAGATTGTCCGGGGTACGAAGAATGGCGAGCGACCGATTTTCAGCCAACTCACAGCAGTGTCGCTTACCGTTGGGAAGACCGTTGAGGTGCCTTGACGTTGCAGAGGTTGACGCCACCAGCGCCAGCCGTGCTTGAAGGAGTGATCGTGCACCGCCACCGTAACGGTCTGAAGACCGCTGCATTGCTCGGCCTGCTGACCGCCCTCATTCTCGCCGTCGGTTACTGGTTCGGTGGCAGCGCCGGCCTGGTGATCGCGGTGATCCTTTCGCTGGGTATGAACGCGGCCACCTACTTCTGGTCCGACAAGATCGCGCTGCGCGCGATGCGGGCCCAGCCGGTGTCCGAGGCTCAGTTCCCGGAGCTGTACCGGATGGTCCGGGAACTGGCGACCCAGGCGCGGCAGCCGATGCCGCGGCTGTACGTGAGCCCGACCATGCAGCCCAACGCGTTCGCCACCGGGCGTAACCCGCAGAACGCGGCGGTCTGCGTCACCCAGGGCATCGTCGAGATGCTCGACTACCGCGAGTTGCGCGGCGTGATCGGCCACGAGCTGTCCCACGTCTACAACCGGGACATTCTCATCTCCAGCGTGGCGGCGGCGCTCGCCGGGATCATCACCATGTTGGCCAACCTCGCCTGGTTCATCCCGATCGGCGGCGGCGACGACGAGGACGGCCCGAACATGGGGGCCGTGCTGCTGATGATCATCCTTGGCCCGCTGGCCGCGAGCATCATCCAGCTCGCCATCAGCCGCAGCCGGGAGTACCAGGCCGACCAGTCCGGCGCCACGCTCTGCGGCGACCCGCTCGCGCTGGCCAGCGCCCTGCGGAAGATCCACTACGGGACCCAGCGAATGCCGCTGCCGGCCGAGGGGAACCTCGCCTCGACCGCCCACCTGATGATCGCCAACCCGTTCCGCGGGGGCGGCATCGCGGCGCTGTTCTCCACCCACCCGCCGATGGAGGAGCGGGTACGCCGGCTGGAGGAGATGGCCCGCAACGCCGGCCCCATCCAGTACGTCCGCTAACCTCGAGCCAGCACCGGCGGCCGGGTCCGTTCCCGCGGGGCCCGGCCGCCGTCGTCTGTGAGCCTGCTAACCACGCGGCCTCTCCCGGCCGGCTCTGCGGTTAGGGTCATAACGCCGTCCGCTCGTTACGCCTTGCCTTTCTCCGGGGGTGCCGTCGCTGTGGCCGCCTTGCGCCAGTACGCCGTGGTGTGGCGCATCCCGGGCGCTCCCGTCCTGCTCGTCGGCGGGATCGTGGCCCGGCTCGGCATCGGCATGACGCCACTGGCCCTCCTGCTGCTCGCCCGCGACGTCACCGGCCGGTACGCGCTGGCCGGGGTGGTCGGCGCGGCCTACGCCCTCGCCGGTGCGGTGCTCGGCCCGGTCACCGGCCGCATCGCCGACCGCATCGGCCCGGTGCCGGTCCTGCTGGTGACCGGTGTGGTCCACCCGGTCGGGCTGGCCGCGGTGCTGCTGGCCAGCCGGCTCGACCAGGGGCAGTTCGTGGCGTTGCTGGCAACGTCGGCGTTCGCGGGCGCCACCTTCCCCCCGAGCACCGCCGCCCTGCGCGGTGCATGGACCAGGCTGACCGCCCCCGGCACCGGCCGGGAGCACCTGCGGGCCACCGCGCTCGCCGCGGAGACCGCGCTGTTCGAGATCGTCTTCGTGGTCGGGCCGGCGCTCGTCGCGCTCTTCCTTCTCCTCGCCGCGCCGTCCGCCGCGATCGCCGGCGCCGGAGTGGTCACCCTGGTCGGTACCCTCGCCGTCGCCCGTGGCCGGGGTATGCGCGATCTCGTACGCCAGCCCAGCCACACCGCCGGCACCGGCCTCGGCCCACTGCGGGTGCGCGGCTTCCCGGCCCTGCTGGTCTGCGTGGCCGGCGTGGGTCTCGCGTTCGGCGCCGTCGGCGTCGTGGTGCCGGCCCACGCGTCCGCGTACGCTCCCGGCGGCGACCCGGACGCGATCGCCGGCGTGCTGCTGGCGCTGTGGTGCGTGGGCAGCACCGGCGGCGGACTGTGGTTCGGCACCCGGCCACCGGCCGCCGCCCCGGCCCGCCAGTTCGCCCGGCTCCTGGCGGTCTTCGCGACCAGCCTCGCCGCGCTCGCGGCGATCCCCAACTCGTACGGCCTGGGCGTCGCGCTGATGCTCGGCGGCGTGGCGATCGCGCCCGCCCTGACCGTGGAGAACCTGCTGGTCGGTCGCATCGTGCCGGCCGGCATGCTGAACGAGGCGTACACCTGGGTGGTGACCACGTCGGTGGCCGCCAGCGCGGCCGGCGGGGCAGTGGCCGGGGTGATCGTGGACCAGCCAGGCGGTGTGCCCTGGGGCTTCGTCTTCGCCGCCGCGACGGTCGGGCTCGCCGCGCTGGTCGCCGCCCCGAGCTCCGCGCCGCTCGCCCGCGCCGCCGCCCCGCCGCAGCCCTCCGCTCCCTCCGTTGATCACGAGGAAAGCAACAGCAAAGCGGACATTTTGCCGCGGTGATCTCGCGATCGGCTTGCCGCGCTGATCGTGGTCGGCTTGCCGCGGTGATCTCGTGATCGGCTTGCCGCGGTGATCTCGTAAGCGGCGCGGAGCCTAGCGATAGTTGGTGAACTGCAGCGCCACGCCGAAGTCGGCCTCCTTGAGCAGGGCGATCACGGCCTGCAGGTCGTCCTTCTTCTTGCCGCTGACCCGTAGCTGGTCACCCTGGATCTGCGCCTGGACCCCCTTGGGCCCCTCGTCGCGGATCTTCTTGCTGATGGCCTTCGCCTTGTCCGAGTCGATCCCCTGGATGATCTTGCAATCGATCTTGTACACCTTGCCCGACGGCCGCGGCTCGCCGGCGTCCAGCGACTTGAGCGAGATACGCCGCTTGACCAGCTTCTCCTTGAAGACCTCCAGCGCCGCCTTCACCCGCTCCTCGGTCTCGGCCTGCAACGTGACCGCCTGCTCCCCGGCCCACGCGATCTGCGCACCGGTGCCGCGGAAGTCGAAACGGGTAGACAGCTCCTTCTCTGCCTGGCGGAGCGCGTTGTCGACCTCCTGGCGGTCGACCTTGCTCACGATGTCGAAGGACGGGTTCGCTGCCATGATCATGCTCCTGCTGTCTGGCTTGCGGGCGTTTCTTCGCTATGCGGGCCCGGCAGGCGTGCAGTGGACCGCCAACCGGGCATCCCGGCTGACGGTACCCGGTTGCACCTGGATGGGGCGCTCCGGCTATCCTTGCGTTCGCTGTCGCGTGATCCCGCGGCGGCACGCCCTTGGCGGGTTGCCCGAGCGGCCAAAGGGAGCGGTCTGTAAAACCGTCGCGAAAGCTACGGAGGTTCGAATCCTCCACCCGCCACCACGTGCGTAAACCGCCCCTGACCGGCCGGTCAGGGGCGGTTTACGCTGGTCCCGCTGAGTCCCCGCCCGGATTCGCTTTCGGTCCGCTGGTCTCGGCAAGGTCGCGTAGCCGGCCGGGCAACACGCAGCACCCGATCGGCGGCGGGCCATCAGGCCACCTCCCGCAGGCCTGCGACGACTTATCCTCGGGCCGCGCCACACCACGCCGGTCAGGCGGCATCAGTAACTCGTGGCTGAAGTAGGTCGGTCCATCGGACAGAAGACAGTACATGTGGAGCGGTGCCATCAAATACGTGCGACAGTCGAGGAACGTCCGACTCGCGACGGCACGGACCGTGGCGATGGTCCTCGTTACCGGATGCACTTCCGAAGACTCCGACAGAGGCGTGCCGGACGATTGTGTCAGGACCGGTCAGGCGTACGGCGAGTTCCCCATCGTTGACAGCCTCTATGAAGCCGGTGCCGTAACGCCTCAGGATGCAAAGGCGGAAGCAGAGGCTGTCGGAGTGAGCCGCTCGGACAGTGAACTCCTCTTCGATGGGCCGGAAAAGGACTTTCCGAGCATGAGCCAGGTAAGACAAGACCAACACCTAATCTAAGAGACCTCGTCACCTACCTCGTGGACCGAAACACGCACGTGAAGGAGCATCGCCAGTTGTACGACGAGCTGTGTCAGCAGCTGTACAAAGATTGAGTATTTGTTGCCGGTCAGCCTCAATTGATCGCGACATGGCTGGAACCGGTCGTAACGTAACCAGTCCCGCCCGGCTGTCTGCGTACCGCATAAGCGGCCGACGGCAGGCAAACGGATCGGGCCTTGGCGAATCCGCCACGGCCCGATTGCCAGGCACTACTTCCGGCTGGCCCGCTGGGTCGAGCCTCCCGACCGGGCCTGTTGCCTGCCACCAGACTGCTGGCTCATCGCCTCGATCATCTGGCTCTTGTTCATGTGCTCGATGTCCTGGACGCCCTTCTTGCGGGCCATTTTCGCCACTTCCGCCGTCTTCATCTGGCGTGGGTCCTTGCCGGCCATGTCGCCTCCTTTGGGTTCCGGCTTGATGTTCTCCATCCCCGCGCGTTTCCCCCGGGCTCCGACATATTCCTCGGCTCGGGCGCTCGAATGCGGCAGGCAGAACACGGGCCCCGAAATACGACTGCGGCGTAGCCGCCAGCACCTGCGGGTAACGAAAGCGAAAGCCGAAAGGTACCGCTGCCGGCAGGAGGGGGTTGAGATGGAGGCGCTCGTGGTCGGGCAGGTCGCCCGGGATCTGGTGCTCACCGTCGACCGGGTGCCCGGCCCACACGACACGACTCCCGTCCGCTCCCGGCGGGAGATGCTGGGCGGCAAGGGCGCCAACCAGGGCGTGGCGCTGAGCCAGCTCGGCATCTCGACCGGCCTCTGCGGGGTGGTTGGCGACGACGACACCGCCGACTCGCTGCTCGAGCAGGCCCACAGCAGCGGCCTCGACACCGGCCACGTGGTGCGCCGGGCCGGGACCCGAAGCGCACTGATCGTGGATCTCGTCACGCCCGACGGTCAGTGGCGCTATCTGGAGGACATACCCGGACCGGTGCTGCTCACCGAAGCCGACGTGACCCAGGCGGCGGGTGCGCTGTCCGCTGCACGTGCCGTCTTCATCCAGCTCCAGCAGCCTTCGCCGGCGGCGCTGGCCGCCGGGCGCATCGCTGACCGCGCCGGCGCCCTGGTCGTACTCGACGGCGCTCCCGCCGACGACCCGCGGCGGGAACCCATCCTCGCCACCGCGGACGTGATCCGCGCCGACGAGCGGGAAGGCAGCGCGCTCACCGGCGTCCGGTTGGCAGGCGTGGATGATGCGGTCGCGGCCGGCAGACGTCTGCTGGCGTACGGTCCGCGGCTGGTGGCCCTGGCCGTACCCGACGTGGGCAACGTGTTCGTGTGGCCGGGCGGGCAGGTGTGCCTGCCGCTGCTGGCCACCCACGTGGTGGATACCACGGGTGCCGGCGACGCGTTCATCGCCGGCCTGGCCGCCGCTCTCCTGCGTGGCCAGCCGCCCGTGGTCGCGGCGAAGCATGCCACCGCCGCGGCGAGCGCATCGGTGGGGCATCCCGGTGGCCGGCCGGATCTGAGCCCGGACGCCATACGGCCCTATCTCGCCCGGCTTGAGCACCTCGGATAGGGCCACTACGGCCGCGACTGGAGCGTCGGCCGGCGCAGCACCGCGATCCGGTCGCCGCGGGTACGCACCGAGACCCGCCCGAACCGCCGGCGCCGGACGACGAGGTCGAACCGGGCGCCACCGACCTGTACGCCCTCCAGCTCCACTTCGGACAGCCAGGCCGGCAGGTGCGGGTCCACGACGATCGTGCGCAGCGGCGCCACCGGCCGCAGCACCAGCAGCGCCTGGACCAGGGCCACGACGGCGCTCGCCGACCAGGCCTGCGGCGAGCAGGCGGACGGGTAGACGCCGGGGTGCGGGTGCTCCTCATCGCGGGGGAGCCCGCCGAGCACCTCGGGCAGCCGGTGCCCCTCGAAGACCGCGGCCGCGGAGAACATCCCTTCGGCCAACCGGTGCAGCTCGTCCCAGCACCCGTACCGGGCCAGGCCGAGGCCGATCGTCCCGGCCTCGACCGGCCACACACTGCCCCGGTGGTAGCTGAACGGGTTGTACGCCGGGTGGTCGGCGGAGAGGGTACGCACCCCCCAGCCGCTGAACATGTCCGGCTGGAGCAGCCGGCGGGCGACCGCCCGGGCCCGCCGCCGCGGGACGATTCCGGTTGCCAGCAGGTGACCGTCGTTGGAGCTCACCGACCGGACCTGCCGCCCGTCCGGGTCCAGGGCCATTGCGTAACAGCCGCGCTCTGGCATCCAGTACACCGGGTCGAAGCGGCGGCGAAGGCGCGTCGCTCGCGCCACCAGCCGTGCGGCCAGCACCTCGTTCCCGGTCGCCGCGAACGCCAGGGCGCCGTGCCGCAGCGCGGCATAGTGGTAGCCCTGCAGCTCGCTGGTGGCGATGGCACCCATGACCGGCCGGCCGTGTTCGTCCACGATGGCGTTCCAGGAGTCCTTCCACCCCTGGTTCGCCACGCCTCCGGTGGAGCGCATGTGGTACTCGAGGAAGCCGTCGCGGTTCTCGTCGGCGTACCGGTCGAGCCAGCCCAGCACCTGCCGGGCCGCCGGCATCAGCTCGCGTAGGGTGTCCCGATCGCCGGTCCAGGCGTAGTACTGGCCGAGGAAGACCAGGAAGTCCAGCGGTGTGGCCCAGTCCCCGTAGTAGCCGTCGAACGGATCCAGGCCGAGCCGCGACAGCGGGCTCGACCGCGCCTGGTGCAGCAGCTTGCCCGGCTGTTCGTCGTGCCAGTCGTCGACCCGTTTGCCCACGTGGGCCGCGTTCAGGTACAGGCTGTCCCGCAGCATGGTCGGCCCGGCCAGCAGCGCCTGCCAGGAGGCGGTCAGCGTGTCGCGGCCGAAGATCTGCTGGTACACGGGGAGCCCGGCGATCGGCGCGGCCGGGCCGGGTGGCTCGCCGAGCGGGATCTCCGCCAGGTCGGTGACCGCGCTCTGCCATGCGGCGGCCACAGTGAGGTTCGGGGAGCGCAGCCGGGTCACCTCGCGCGCCAACGCGGCGCGGGCCTGGCCCGGCAGGTCGTCCGGTTCGGCGTAGCTGGCCGGCGGGGCGGGGTGCCGCCGCCCGTCGATGATCGGCTCGGCCACCACGTCCACGGCGGCCGACTCGCCCGGCCCGACCACCAGCTCGACGCTGGCGCCGCGCTCGCTGCGCCGCCTCGGCTCGGCACCCTCCCAGCGGATCGCCACCGCCATGTCCAGCCGCGGATGCCCGTACACCAGGCGCAGTTCGCGCGCGGTGCCGTCCCAGTCCGCGGCGACATCCGCGCACTGTCGCCGTTCGCCGCTCTCGGCCTCGTCCAGATCGGCGAAGTCGGCGTCCACCTCGATCCGCAGGGTCAGGGTGCGGGTGACGGCGGCCCAGCTGTGCACGGCGAACCGCGTGCGCAGGCCGGCGCCGACAAAGCGTTCCACCGTCAGGTAGACGGCCTCCGGTGGCAGCCGCTCCCCGCCCCCCAGGTCGGCGTAGGAGAGTTGGGCGTGCGCTCCGACGACGGCGGTGCTGAACACCGCCGGCTCGCGGCCGTCGACGGTCACCCGTTCCTGGCTGAGCACCCGCGCGCCCCGGGCGAAGAACCCCTGGGTGCCCTGCGCACGGATCCGGCCTTGCACGTCGGTAACCAGCGTGTTCCAGCCGCTTGCCAAGGAGAGCAGCCCCGGCCGGACACGCACGTCGCGGACCCGTGCCATGGTCAGCCCGGTACCCCTCGACTGGCCATTGCTAACGCGCGGCCTCCGGCAAGGGCAGGCGGCCGATGGGCTACTGCCAGGACCGGCCGGTGATGCGCTCGTACACCTCGATGTAGCGGGCCCGGGTCGCCTCGACCACGTCGGGCGGGATCTCGGGGGCCGGCGGCCGCTTGTCCCAGCGGGTGCTGACCGCCCAGTCGCGCACGATCTGCTTGTCGAACGAGTACTGGGGCCGGCCCGGCTGCCACCGGTCGGCCGGCCAGAAGCGGGACGAGTCGGGGGTCAGCACCTCGTCGGCGAGGACCAGGGAGCCGTCCGGCGCCCGGCCCAGCTCGATCTTCGTGTCCGCGGTGATGATCCCCCGCTCGGCGGTGATCCGGGCACCCCGGCGGTAGACCTCCAGCGTGATCCGCCGCAGCTCCGCGGCGGTCTCCACGCCAACCCGGGCCTGGACGTCGTGGTACGTGATGGGCTCGTCGTGCTCGCCGGCCGGCGCCTTCGTGGTCGGGGTGAAGATCGGCTCGGGCAGCCGGGAGCCGTCCACCAGGCCGGGCGGCAGCGCCACGCCGCAGATGGCGCCCGATTTCTCGTACTCCTTCAGACCGCTCCCGGTGAGGTGACCACGGGCTATGCACTCGATCGGGATGATCTCCAGCCGGCGGCAGCGGATGGCCCGGCCGGCGAACTCGGCCGGCACGTCGGTGCCGGAGATGACGTGGTTGGGCACCAGGTCGGCGAGCTGCTCGAACCACCAGAGCGACAGTTGGGTGAGAACCTTCCCTTTGTCGGGAATTGGGGTTGGCAGGACCACGTCGTAGACGGAGATCCGGTCGGTGGCGACCAGGATGAGATCGTCACCGTCCGCGTACACGTCCCGAACCTTGCCCGTGTGCAACAGCTCCACATCAGGTACGCTACGCGGCGAGGTCTCGTCCGAACGGACTATCCTCAATGCTCCATATGGGCAATGTGGCAATCCGGAAAATGTACGGAAGTGGCGCTTCCGGCGCAAGGATCTTCACGCCTAGATGCCCCGCTTCGCCCCTTATCTGGTATCGCATTTGCCCGGCCAGGCCAGCGAGTGGGCCTCGGATACTCCACCGATTGGCTGCGTTTTCCGCCTTAGCCGACAGTGACGGCAGGACCCTCTATGCCGTGCGCCTTCCGTATGGCACCATCAGAGGCACCCCTACAACTCTCGCCCCCGTTTTGAACAGGAGACCACGATGCGTGGTGGCAGGTTCGGCTCGAAGGCCGGGCGCGTGGCTGTCGTCGTCGCGCTCGTGTTCGGGGTTTTGTTCGCAGGAACATCGGTCGCCAGTGCCAGCGAGGTGACGGGGACGTCCGGCGCTAGCGCCAGCCTCGGAAAGATCGCAGCGGACGCCATCCAGTTGGAACCCACGTGGGAGTAGCCGGCTAGCCCAGGCTGCCCCGTGATGGCTCGCTGAGAGGCTCTGCGTGCCCAAAACCCAGCGACACATGCGGCGCCGGCCAGAACTGGCTTGGCTGGTCAGTGTGCCGCTGACGCTGCTGGCGTTGGCGATCGTGGCGTTCCTCTCGGTAAAGCACAGCGAGCCGGCCGGCGAGTGGCCGGCCGGGCTGCTGTACTTCGGTCTCTTCGTAGCAGCCAACTCCCTGCTGTTCCGCTTCGAGTTCCGCCGGCACAGCCTCGCCCTCAACGTTGCCGAGATCCCGCTGTTGCTCGGCCTGTTCTTCTTGCCGCCGGTCACACTGGTCGTCGCCCGGGTGCTGGCGATGGCGGTGACGCGGGTGCGGCGCAAGGTGGGGCCGATCAAGTCCTACTTCAACGTGGTCTCCGCCGGTGCTGTGGCCGCGATCGGCGCAGCCATCGTCTACTCGGCGGGGGATCTCGACGCGTCCGCTCCGAAGACATGGCTTGTGCTTGCCGTAGCGGTCGAAACCGGCATCGCCGTTGCCTTCGCGGCGGTGATGGGCGTCATCGCCCTGGTCCAGGGGGGCATCTCGGTTGGCGAACTGTTGCAGGCGGCCATCCCCACGTTGAGCATGGGCATGGTCAACATCGCCACCGGGCTGGTCATCCTCGTCATGATCAACGTGACCTGGTGGTCGGTGGTGCCGCTGGCGGGGCTGGTACTGGCCTTCGCGATCGCCTACCGGGCATACGCGCAAGCTGTCGGCCAACACCGCACGCTGACCGAGATCTACGGCCTGACCCGGGCGATCGCCGACACGCCTCACGACGGCACTCTCGTCGATGTCCTGCTGGGGCGGGTGCGCGAGCTGCTGCAGGCCGAGTACGCGACGCTCTGGCTGCCGGAGCAGGGCCGCTACCCGGAGGTCCTGCTCTCGGCGCGGGTGGACGACCGCGGGCTGATGGATGTCACCGGCGCGCCGGAGTCGCTGCGGAAGCGGGTCGTCGCGACCGGTGAGACGGTGGCCGTCGGCGCGAAGCTGGGCGACGAGGCTCTGCGGAGCGAGTTGCGGGAGTGGGGTGCGAAGGACGCGATCGTGGTCCCCCTGCGCGCCGGATCCCAGGTGATCGGATGCCTGGAGGTGGCGGGCCGGCTCGGTGACGTCACGCACTTCGGCCCGGACGACGTGCGGCTGTTGGAGGCGGTCGCGGCGCATGCCGCGGTGGCGCTGGAGAACTCCCGGCTGGTCGACCGGCTGCGCTTCGACGCATACCACGACCAGCTCACCGGGCTGGCGAACCGGCGGCGGCTGACCGCGGCGCTGGAGGAGGCGGTGAGCGCCAGCGCGCCCGGCGAGGTGGTCGCGGTGCTCATGTTCGACGTGGACCGGCTGCGGGACGTGAACGACTCGCTCGGCCACGCCTCGGGCGACCAGCTGCTGGCCGAGGTGGGCCGCCGGCTGCGCAGCCTGGCCCCGCCCGCCGCGCTGGTCGGCCGCGCCGGCGGTGACGAGTTCGTGGTGACCCTGCGCATGCCCGACCCGGACGCCGCGGTGCGGCTCGGGACGGAGCTGCGCCGGAAGCTGCAGGACCCGATGGTCTTCGAGAAGCTGACCCTGGACGTGGACACGGTGGTCGGGGTGGCGGTGCACCCGCAGCACGGCTCCGACGCGGCGACCCTGCTGCAGCGCGCGGACGTGGCCACCCAGGCGGCCAAGCACCACGCGGACCCGGTGCAGCTGTTCAACCCGGCGATGGAGTCCAGGTCGGTGCGCCGGCTGGGGCTCGCCGGGGACCTGCGTCGGGCACTCGACGCCGGCGAGCTGGAGGTCTACTTCCAGCCCAAGGTGGCGCTGCGCGACCGGCGGCTGGTCGGGGTGGAGTGCCTGGCCCGCTGGGAGCACGCGGCGCACGGCCCGGTCGCGGCCGAGGACGTCGTGGCGGTGGCCGAGCACACCGGCCAGCTCAACCGGCTCACCGAGGTGGTGCTGCGGGAGGGGTTGCGGCGCTGCCGGGAGTGGGACGAAGCCGGCCGACCGCTCTCCGTCGCGGTCAACCTCGCCGTCCGTACGGTGGTCGACCCGGACTTCCCGGCGCTGGTCGAGAAGCTGCTCGCGGAGTACCGCGTGCCGGCCGAGCGGCTGACCTTTGACATCGCCGAGGGCGGGGTGGTCGGCGGCCTGGACCGTTCGATGCCGGCCCTGCGCCGTCTGCGCGACCTGGGCGTACAGCTCGCCGTGGACGACTTCGGCACCAGCTCGTCACTTGCCTACCTGCGCCGGCTGCCGGTGCACGAGGTCAAGATCGACCGGTCGTTCGTCCAGGAGATGGCGACCGACCCGGGCGACCTGGCGATCGTCCGCGCGGTGGTCGAGCTGGCCCGGCACTTCAATCTCACCGTGGTGGCGGAGGGCGTGGAGAGCGAGCTCACGCTGGGCCTGCTGGAGGAGATCGGCTGCGACCTCGGCCAGGGCTTCCTGTTCAGCCGCCCGCTGCCGTACGAGCGGCTGGAGGCGTGGTTCGCAGCGCAGACCGAGGCCGAACCGACGCCGCTCGGCGAGGTGCGCCGGCTGCGCGCGGTAGGCTGATCCTGCCCACCGGTCCGCCGACGGGTAGTGATTTTTTCTCCGGAAGGCGGCCGTGTACTCTTACCGGTGCTCGCCCCCTTAGCTCAGTCGGCAGAGCGTCTCCATGGTAAGGAGAAGGTCTACGGTTCGATTCCGTAAGGGGGCTCCAGCCGGGCTGCTCGCGGGCCCGGGCACGGGGCGGTGTAGCTCAGTTGGCAGAGCAAGCGGCTCATAATCGCTGTGTCGCCGGTTCGAGTCCGGCCACCGCTACAACGCCGGACCGGGACAGTTCGGTAGGAAGCGCACCGAGAGAAAGGCAGCCCCCGTGGCCAAGGCGACCGACGTACGTCCGAAGATCACCATGGCGTGCGTGGACTGCAAGAACCGTAACTACATCACCAAGAAGAACCGGCGCAACGACCCGGACCGCATCGAGCTGAAGAAGTTCTGCCCGCACTGCCGCCGGCACACGACGCACCGCGAGACCCGCTGATCGGGCCCGGGCCGGTCGATGCCGCTGGACCCGTCGTACGCCGGGCGGACCTACCCGCCCACGGCCGCTTACCAGGTGGGGCGCGAGAAGATCCGTGAGTTCGCGCTGGCCATCGGGGCCGACGACGCCGCGTACCACGATCCGGATGCGGCGCGCGCCCTGGGCTACCCGGATGTGGTCGCCCCGCCGACCTTCCCCGTGGTGGTGACCGCGTCGGCCACCCGCCAGCTGATCGACGATCCCGGACTGGGCCTGGACTTCAGCCGGGTCGTGCACGCCGACCAGCGGTTCGCCTATGTCCGGCCGGTGGTGGCCGGCGACGAGCTGGTCTGTGTGAACACCATCGAGGAGATCACCTCCCGGGGCGGGCACGACTTCCTCAGTACCCGGACCGAGGTGACCACGGTGGCGGGCGCGCCGGTGGTCACCGCCTGGTGCCGCCTCGTCGTCCGTGGGGAGGCGTGATGCCGCTCGAGGCAGGAGCCCAGCTACCGGTACGGAAGTTCCGGGTGACCCGCGCGGATTTGGTGCGGTACGCCGGTGCTTCGGGCGACTTCAACCCGATTCACTGGAGTGACCGGATCGCGGCGAAGGTAGGACTGCCGGGCGTCATCGCGCACGGCATGTTGACCATGGCGCTGGTCGGCCGCGCGGTCACCGGCTGGGCCGGCGACCCGGCCGCGGTAGTGGAGTACGGCGTCCGCTTCACCAAACCGGTCGTGGTGCCGGACGACGACGAGGGCACCGAGGTCGAGGTGAGCGCGGTGGTGAAGGACGTGACCGCGGACGGCCTGGCCCGCCTGGAGATCACCGCCACCTGCCAGGGGGAGAAGGTGCTCGCCCAGGCGCGGGCGACGGTCAAGGGGGCGGGGCCCGGCGGGCCGGGGGGCGACCGGCCGGCGACCTAGCCGGTTGGGAAACCGTAAGCACAACCCGTACACTTGTCGCCCGTGGGGACGAGTGGCCCCCTATTCAGGTGTGCCTGAGTGGGTCCTCGCCCGCACAGGGGTGTGGCGCAATTGGTAGCGCAGCGGTCTCCAAAACCGCAGGTTGCAGGTTCGAGTCCTGTCGCCCCTGCGCTGCGGCACGGGAGCGTGCCGCCAGCCAGCACAGTGGCCTGACCGGCCCGGGATCGGTTCCACTGGGGCGTCTGCGGCGGACCCGTCGGCGCGACAGGACGGGAGAAACGACATGGCCAAGCGAGACCGACGCGGTGACGATGCCGCGGGCGAGCACCTCGACGACCTGGGCGAGGGGTTCGACGACGCTGTCGACGACGACGCGCCGGTGTCGCGCGGCGGCGGGACGGCGACCAAGGCCCGCCCGCGGACCGGGTCGGGCGGCGGCCGGGCGACCAAGACCAAGGAACGGCCCCGGCGGTCGGGAATCTTCGGCTGGATCGGGCGGTTCTTCCGCGAGGTGGTGGCCGAGCTTCGTAAGGTCATCTGGCCGAACCGCAAGGAGCTGCGCAACTACACCGTCGTGGTGGTGGTGTTCGTGGCAGCCGTGCTGACCATCGTCGGCCTGCTGGACTTCGGCTTCGCCAAGGCGGTGCTGTTCGTCTTCGGCGACTAGCCGGGGCCGGCCCACCCGGACGGCAAACTCTGAGGAAGAAGTGAGCGAACGTGCCTGAGTACGACGACGAGACCGCCCTCGGTGCCGACGAGCAGACCTCGGCGGCGCAGCAGGCGGCCGCCGCGGCGGCGCTGGGCGGCCGGCCGGCGCAGCCGGCCGGCGGCGAGGCCACCGGCGGGTCCCTCGACGCCGCGGGCCGTGACGCCGGGTCCGGCCAGCCCGCGGACACCGACGAAGAGTTCGACCCCGTCGCCGAGCTGCGGCAGAAGCTGCGCTACGCGCCCGGGGACTGGTACGTGGTGCACTCCTACGCGGGGTACGAGAACAAGGTCAAGGCGAACCTGGAGACCCGGATCACCAGCCTCGACATGGAGGACTACATCTACCAGGTCGAGGTGCCGACCAGGGAAGAGGTCGAGGTCAAGAACGGCAAGCGGCTGCAGGTCCAGAACAAGATCTTCCCCGGCTACATCCTGGTCCGCATGGAGCTGACCCCGGAGTCGTACTCCTGCGTGCGCAACACCCCTGGGGTCACCGGCTTTGTCGGGGCGACCGACCGGGCGGACCGGCCGGCTCCGCTCTCCCTCGACGAGGTGCTCAAGTGGCTGGCCCCATCGGTGGAGACCGAGCAGCAGAAGAAGGCCAAGCCCGAGGTGAAGGTGCTCGACTTCGAGGTCGGCGACTCGGTGACGGTGATCGACGGCGCGTTCGCCTCGCTGCCGGCCACGATCAGCGAGATGAACGCCGACCAGCAGAAACTCAAGGTGCTGGTCTCCATCTTCGGCCGGGAGACCCCGGTCGAGCTGAACTTCAACCAGGTCGCCAAGATCTGACGCTACCCACTGCGGTACATTTGACAGCCGGCCTCGGCGCGTGGACCGCGCGTGCCTGCGGCCGGGAAGCAATCGTCTCAAGCCCAGGAATGAGCCATGCCCCCGAAGAGGAAGCTCGTCAAGACGTTCACGCTGCAGCTGCCTGCCGGCCAGGCGACGCCGGCGCCGCCGGTCGGCCCGGCGCTCGGCCAGCACGGCGTGAACATCATGGAGTTCTGCAAGCGGTACAACGCCGAGACCGAGTCGCAGCGCGGTGACATCGTCCCGGCCGAGATCAGCGTGTACGAGGACCGGTCCTTCACCTTCGTGCTGAAGACCCCGCCGGCCGCCCGTCTTTTGATCAAGGCGGCCGGCGTGCAGAAGGGCTCCGGCGTGCCGCACACCGAGAAGGTCGGCTCGATCACCCGTGCCCAGCTGCGCGAGATCGCCGAGCGGAAGATGCCCGACCTGAACGCCAAGAGCATCGAGCAGGCGGAGAAGATCATCGCCGGGACCGCCCGGTCGATGGGCCTGACCATCCGCGACTGACACCTACCCACGTGGGAGGGCCGCGGCCCGCGGCTCGACTTGACACCACAGGAGTACTGAAGACATGCAGCGCAGCAAGAACTACCGCAAGGCGGCGGAGCTGGTCGACCGGTCCAAGCTGTACTCGCCGGCCGAGGCGATCAAGCTGGCGATCCAGACCAGCCCGGTGAAGTTCGACGCCACCGTCGAGGTCGCCATGCGCCTCGGCGTCGACCCCCGGAAGGCGGACCAGATGGTCCGGGGCACGGTCAACCTGCCGCACGGTACCGGCAAGACGGTCCGGGTGATCGTCTTCGCGGCCGGCGCGAAGGCCGCCGAGGCGGAGTCCGCCGGTGCGGACGCGGTCGGCACCGACGACCTGGTGGCCCGTATCCAGGAGGGCTGGCTGGACTTTGACGCGGCCATCGCCACGCCGGACCAGATGGCGAAGATCGGCCGGATCGCGCGGATCCTGGGCCCGCGCGGCCTGATGCCGAACCCGAAGACCGGCACGGTCACCATGGACGTGGCCAAGGCGGTCACGGACATCAAGGGCGGCAAGATCACCTTCCGGGTGGACAAGCACGCGAACCTGCACCTGATCATCGGTAAGGCGTCGTTCTCGCCGGAGAAGCTGATCGACAACTACGCCGCGGTGCTGGACGAGGTGCTGCGGGCCAAGCCCTCCGCGGCGAAGGGCAAGTACCTGAAGAAGGTCTTCGTCACCACCACCATGGGCCCGGGCATCCCGGTCGACCCGAACATCACCCGCAACCTCCAGGAGGTCGCGGCCTAAAGACGCCGGGTACCCCACCCGGGGCGCTGCGCCGGGTGGGGTAGCCTTGCGAGGTACCACCCGAAGACCGCTGGTCACCGTCCTTCGCGGACGGTCGAAGGTCCCGGAGAGCCGGGCGGCCCGCGCAGGGAGGACGGACCGTGAACGGGTCCGCCGCTGCGGCCCCTTCCGCCCCGTGCGCCCTGCGCCGGGGCGTTTCTCGTCTCTCCAGGCGCCAGCTGAAGATGACGAGAGAGGAGGGACATGGCGGACAAACCGGTCCGGGCCGACAAGGCGACCGCCGTCGCCGAGCTGGCCGAGCGATTCCGCACCTCGCCGGCGACCGTGCTGACCGAGTACCGCGGGCTGACGGTGGCCGAGCTGACCCAGCTGCGGCGTTCGCTCGGTCCGGACGCCACCTACATGGTGGCGAAGAACACGCTGGCCAAGCGGGCCGCGGCCGAGGCGGGCATCGGTGCCGCGGAGGCGTGGTTCACCGGTCCTACCGCGCTCACCTTCGTCTCCGGCGACCCCGTCGTGGCGGCCAAGGGCCTGCGCGAGTTCGCGAAGACCCACCCGCTACTGGTGATCAAGGGCGGCGTGTTCGAAGGCCGCACGATCAGCGCGGAGGAGGTCAACAGGCTCGCCGACCTGGAGTCGCGCGAGGTGCTGCTGGCCAAGCTGGCCGGTGCCATGAAGGCGAACCTGAGCAAGGCCGCCGGCCTGTTCCAGGCGCCGCTGTCCAAGACCGCGCGGATCGTGGCGGCGCTGCAGGAGAAGCGTGAGAAGGAAGCCGGCGGCGAGGCCGCTGCGGCGCAGAGCGAGTGAGGAGACCCATAACGATGGCGAAGCTGAGCAACCAAGAGCTGCTCGACGCGTTCAAGGAGATGACGCTGATCGAGCTGTCCGAGTTCCTGAAGCAGTTCGAGGAGACCTTCGACGTCACCGCCGCCGCGCCGGTCGCGGTGGCCGCCGCGGCGCCGGCGGCCGGGGGCGCTCCGGCCGAGGCCGAGGAGGAGAAGGACGAGTTCGACGTCATCCTCGAGTCGGACGGCGGCAAGAAGATCCAGGTCATCAAGGTCGTGCGCGAGCTGACCGGCCTGGGCCTGAAGGAGGCGAAGGACCTCGTGGAGTCCGCGCCGAAGCCGGTCCTGGAGAAGGCCAACAAGGAGAACGCCGAGAAGGCCAAGGCCAAGCTGGAGGCCGAGGGCGCCAAGGTCACTGTCAAGTGAGCTGACCTCGCCGAGGGCGGCCCCCGGGCACCGGGCGGCCGCCCTCGGCGCAGGTCGGGGCGGACGGGATGGTGGCGGTGCGTCAGAGGGCCATCACGCGTGCGATACGCGAGCCAGTTCGTTGATTGGTTTGCCCCGATTTTTCGCCTGTGACCCCCTGTGTGATGGAGGACGACGGCTCGACCGGCGCGCCAACTCTTGACGCGGCCTTTACCGGCAGGCACGCTGGCAACAGCACAGCTTGTTCCGCGCTCTGCCGCGGCCCATCGCCCTAGCAGGCGGGTTGTTGCGAGGCCGGGCCAGGTCGGCGGGCAGGGACCGACACAGCGCAGCTGCGGCGCGGTGAGAGCCGCGACCCAGGTGCACCGCGCGAGGTGCTGCGGCGCAGGCCGTTGCCGCAGTTCGTGGTGCCTACTGGACAGCGGTTGGCCGCTCGGCTACACTGCTAGTTTGCGCTGCCTTCCGACTACACCCCTGCCCAGAATGTCCGGTTCCGGCCTTCCGGGACGGGGGTCAATCGGGGTGCACGCGTAACGGCCGTTTTTGCAGCACCGGTCCTCGGAAGGACGCATCTTGGCAGCTTCCCGCCCTGCGAAGACCAGTAACACGCGTACATCGAGCGCATTCGCGCCCCGCCGGATCTCCTTCGGCAGGATCACCGAACACCTCGAGGTCCCCAACCTCCTCGCCATCCAGACCGAGTCGTTCGACTGGCTGATCGGCAACGAGGCTTGGCAGGCCAGGTCCGCGGATGACCCGCATGCCCGATCGGGTCTGGCAGAGATCCTCGATGAAATCAGTCCCATCGAGGACTTCTCCGGCACCATGTCGCTGTCCTTCTCGTCACCGCGCTTCGACGAGGTGAAGGCCTCGATCGAGGAGTGCAAGGAGAAGGACCTGACCTACTGCGCCCCGCTGTTCGTGACCGCGGAGTTCACCAACAACACCACCGGCGAGATCAAGAGCCAGACGGTGTTCATGGGGGACTTCCCGATGATGACGCCCAAGGGCACGTTCATCATCAACGGCACCGAGCGGGTCGTGGTGAGCCAGCTCGTCCGGTCCCCGGGCGTGTACTTCGACAAGCAGCCGGACAAGACCTCCGACCGCGACCTGTCCAGCGTGAAGGTCATCCCGAGCCGGGGTGCCTGGCTGGAGTTCGACATCGACAAGCGCGACACCGTCGGCGTGCGCATCGACCGCAAGCGCCGGCAGGCGGTCACCGTCCTGCTCAAGGCGATCGGGTGGACCAACGACCAGATCCGCGAGCGGTTCGGTTGGTCCGAGCTGATGATGACCACCCTGGAGAAGGACCACATCGCCGGCCAGGACGAGGCGCTGCTGGACATCTACCGGAAGCTGCGGCCGGGTGAGCCGCCGACCCGGGAGAACGCCCAGACCCTGCTGGAGAACCTGTTCTTCAACCCGAAGCGGTACGACCTGGCCAAGGTCGGCCGGTACAAGTTCAACAAGAAGCTCGGGATCAACGTGCCGATCACCACCGGCACGCTCACCGAAGAGGACATCGTCGCCACCGTCGAGTACCTCTGCCGGCTGCACACCGGCGAGCCGGGGTACGAGGCCGACGACATCGACCACTTCGGCAACCGGCGCCTGCGCACCGTGGGCGAGCTGATCCAGAACCAGGTCCGGGTCGGCCTGTCCCGGATGGAGCGGGTCGTCCGGGAGCGGATGACCACCCAGGACGTCGAGGCGATCACGCCGCAGACCCTGATCAACATCCGCCCGGTGGTCGCCGCGATCAAGGAGTTCTTCGGCACCTCCCAGCTGTCCCAGTTCATGGACCAGACCAACCCGCTGGCGGGCCTGACCCACCGGCGCCGGCTGAGCGCGCTCGGCCCGGGCGGTCTGTCCCGGGAGCGGGCCGGCATGGAGGTCCGCGACGTGCACCCGTCCCACTACGGACGGATGTGCCCGATCGAGACACCGGAGGGCCCGAACATCGGCCTGATCGGCGCGCTGGCCACGTTCGGCCGGGTCAACCCGTTCGGCTTCGTCGAGACGCCGTACCGGAAGGTGGTCGACGGCCGGGTCATCGACCAGATCGAGTACCTGACCGCGGACGAGGAGGACCGCTACGTCAAGGCGCAGGCCAACTCGCCGCTGACGTCCGACGGCCGGTTCGCCGAGGACCGGGTGCTGGTCCGCCGCAAGGGCGGCGAGATGGACCTGGTGCCGCCGAGCGAGGTGGACTACATGGACGTCTCCCCGCGCCAGATGGTGTCGGTGGCGACCGCCATGATCCCGTTCCTCGAGCACGACGACGCCAACCGCGCGCTCATGGGCGCGAACATGCAGCGCCAGGCGGTGCCGCTGATCAGGAGCGAGGCGCCGCTGGTCGGCACCGGCATGGAGTACCGGGCCGCGGTGGACGCCGGTGACGTGGTGGTCGCCGAGGTGTCCGGCGTGGTCGAGGACCTCTGCGCGGACTACATCACCGTGCACCAGGACGACGGCCAGCGCCGCACCTACCTGCTGAAGAAGTTCGACCGCTCCAACGCCGGGTCCTGCGTCAACCAGAAGCCGATCGTCAATGAGGGCCAGCGGGTCGAGGCCGGCCAGGTCATCGCCGACGGGCCGTGCACCGACTCCGGCGAGATGGCGCTCGGACGCAACCTGCTGGTCGCGTTCATGCCGTGGGAGGGCCACAACTACGAGGACGCGATCATCCTCTCGCAGCGCCTGGTGCAGGAGGACATCCTCACCTCGATCCACATCGAGGAGCACGAGGTCGACGCCCGGGACACCAAGCTAGGCCCGGAGGAGATCACCCGCGACATCCCGAACGTCAGCGAGGAGATGCTGGCCGACCTGGACGAGCGGGGCATCATCCGGATCGGCGCCGAGGTCGGGGCCGGTGACATCCTGGTCGGCAAGGTGACGCCGAAGGGCGAGACCGAGCTGACCCCGGAGGAGCGGCTGCTCCGCGCGATCTTCGGCGAGAAGGCGCGCGAGGTGCGCGACACCAGCCTCAAGGTGCCGCACGGCGAGAACGGCACGGTCATCGGCGTGCGCACGTTCTCCCGGGAGGACGGCGACGAGCTGTCGCCCGGCGTCAACGAGCTGGTCCGGGTCTACGTCGCCCAGAAGCGCAAGATCCAGGATGGCGACAAGCTCGCCGGCCGGCACGGCAACAAGGGCGTCATCTCCAAGATCCTGCCGGTCGAGGACATGCCGTTCCTGCCCGACGGCACCCCGGTGGACATCGTGCTCAACCCGCTCGGCGTGCCGAGCCGGATGAACATCGGCCAGGTGCTCGAGGCGCACCTGGGCTGGGTGGCGAAGACCGGCTGGAAGGTCGTCGGCGACGACGCCGAATGGAAGAAGGCGCTCCGGGCGATCAACGCGCACGAGGCCGAGCCGAACACCAAGGTGGCCACGCCGGTGTTCGACGGGGCCAAGGAGGCGGAGATCAGCGGCCTGCTCTCCGCCACCCTGCCCAACCGGGACGGGGTGCAGATGGTCGACGGCAGCGGCAAGGCGCGGCTGTTCGACGGCCGCTCCGGCGAACCGCTGCCGGATCCGATCGCTGTCGGCTACATCTACATCCTCAAGCTGAACCACCTGGTCGACGACAAGATCCACGCCCGGTCGACCGGCCCGTACTCGATGATCACCCAGCAGCCGCTGGGTGGTAAGGCGCAGTTCGGTGGCCAGCGGTTCGGCGAGATGGAGTGCTGGGCCATGCAGGCGTACGGCGCCGCCTACGCCCTGCAGGAGCTGCTGACCATCAAGTCCGACGACGTGCTCGGCCGGGTGAAGGTCTACGAGGCGATCGTCAAGGGGGAGAACATCCCGGAGCCGGGCATCCCGGAGTCGTTCAAGGTCCTGCTCAAGGAGCTGCAGTCGCTGTGCCTCAACGTGGAGGTGCTCTCCAGCGATGGAGTGGCGCTGGAGATGCGGGAGACCGACGACGAGGTGTTCCGGGCGGCCGAGGAGCTGGGCATCGACCTGTCCCGGCGCGAGCCGAGCAGTGTCGAGGAAGTCTGATTCGTATGAGGTTCAGCGAAGCGACGAACGCGAGGGATACATAAGTGCTCGACGTCAACTTCTTCGACGAGCTGCGCATCGGGCTGGCCACCGCGGACGACATCCGGCAGTGGTCGCACGGTGAGGTCAAGAAGCCAGAGACGATCAACTACCGCACCCTCAAGCCGGAGAAGGACGGCCTCTTCTGCGAGAAGATCTTCGGCCCGACCCGCGACTGGGAGTGCTACTGCGGCAAGTACAAGCGCGTCCGGTTCAAGGGCATCATCTGTGAGCGCTGCGGCGTCGAGGTGACCCGGGCCAAGGTGCGCCGCGAGCGGATGGGGCACATCGAGCTCGCGGCGCCGGTCACCCACATCTGGTACTTCAAGGGCGTCCCGAGCCGGCTGGGCTACCTGCTGGACCTCGCCCCGAAGGACCTCGAGAAGATCATTTACTTCGCCTCGTACGTGGTGACCAGCGTGGACACCGAGGCGCGGCACCGCGACATGCCGACCATCGAGAACGAGATCGCCGCGGAGAAGCGCCAGGCCGAGAACAGCCGGGACGTGGAGATCGAGAAGCGGGCCGCCAAGCTCGAGGCCGACCTGGCCGAGCTGGAGGCGGAGGGCGCCAAGGCCGACGTCCGCCGCAAGGTCAAGGAGGCCGGCGAGCGGGAGATGCGCCAGATCCGCGACCGCGCCCAGCGCGAGATCGACCGGCTGGACGAGGTGCTGGACACCTTCCGCAAGCTGGAGCCCAAGCAGCTGGTCACCGACGAGCTGCTCTACCGGGAGCTGCGCGACCGGTTCGGCGAGTACTTCACCGGCGGCATGGGCGCCGAGGCGATCAAGGCGCTGGTGCAGAACATGGACCTGGAGGCCGAGGCGGAGAGCCTGCGCGAGGTGATCCGGACCGGCAAGGGCCAGCGGAAGATCCGGGCGCTCAAGCGGCTCAAGGTGGTCGCGGCGTTCCTCAACACCCGCAACTCGCCGCTGGGCATGGTGCTGGACTGCGTACCGGTGATCCCGCCGGACCTGCGCCCGATGGTGCAGCTGGACGGTGGCCGGTTCGCCACCAGCGACCTGAACGACCTGTACCGCCGGGTGATCAACCGGAACAACCGGCTCAAGCGGCTGATCGACCTCGGCGCGCCCGAGATCATCGTCAACAACGAGAAGCGGATGCTGCAGGAGGCCGTCGACGCGCTGTTCGACAACGGCCGCCGCGGCCGGCCGGTGACCGGCCCGGGCAACCGTCCGCTCAAGTCGCTGTCCGACATGCTCAAGGGCAAGCAGGGCCGGTTCCGGCAGAACCTGCTGGGCAAGCGCGTCGACTACTCCGGCCGTTCGGTCATCGTGGTCGGCCCGCAGCTCAAGCTGCACCAGTGCGGGCTGCCCAAGCAGATGGCGCTGGAGCTGTTCAAGCCGTTCGTGATGAAGCGGCTGGTGGACCTCAACCACGCGCAGAACATCAAGTCCGCCAAGCGGATGGTGGAGCGCCAGCGGCCGGTGGTGTGGGACGTGCTGGAGGAGGTCATCGCCGAGCACCCGGTGCTGCTCAACCGGGCGCCGACCCTGCACCGGCTGGGTATCCAGGCCTTCGAGCCGCAGCTGGTCGAGGGCAAGGCGATCCAGATCCACCCGCTGGTCTGCACCGCGTTCAACGCCGACTTCGACGGTGACCAGATGGCGGTGCACGTGCCGCTGTCCGCCGAGGCACAGGCCGAGGCGCGCATCCTGATGCTGTCGTCGAACAACATCCTCAAGCCGGCCGACGGCAAGCCGGTCACCATGCCCACCCAGGACATGGTCATCGGCCTGTACCACCTGACCCACGAGCGCCCGGGCACCAAGGGCGAGGGTCGGGCGTTCAGCTCCGACGCCGAGGCGCGGATGGCGTACGACAACGGCGAGCTGCACCTGCAGGCGCCGGTGAAGATCCGGCTGACCGGCCTGGTCGCGGTGGACAACGGCAACAGCCGCGACCGCTGGGAGCCGCCGGAGGGCTGGCAGCCGGGCGATCCGCTGATCGTGCAGACCACGCTGGGTCGGGTGCTGTTCAACGAGACCCTGCCCCCGGGGTACCGGTTCCTCAACTACGAGATCCGCAAGAGCCAGCTCTCGGCGATCGTCAACGACCTTGCCGAGCGGTACCCGAAGGTGGCGCTCGCCGCCACGCTGGACGCGCTCAAGGAGGCCGGCTTCCACTGGGCCACCTGGTCGGGCGTGACCATCGGCATGGAGGACGTGGTGGTCCCGCCGCGCAAGCCGGAGATCCTGGAGCGGTACGAGCGGGACGCCGACCGGATCGAGAAGCAGTACCAGCGCGGTCTGATGACCTCGGAGGAGCGCCGTGGCGAGCTGATCGAGATCTGGACCAAGGCGACCAACGAGGTCGCCAGGGAGATGGAGACGGCGCTGCCGCAGGAGAACCCGCTGTGGAAGATGATCAACTCGGGGGCCCGCGGTAACCTGCTCCAGCTGCGCCAGATCGCGGCGATCCGGGGCCTGGTGGCCAACCCGAAGGGCGAGATCATCCCGCGGCCCATCAAGTCCAGCTACCGGGAGGGGCTGTCCGTGCTGGAGTACTTCATCTCCACGCACGGCGCCCGCAAGGGTCTGGCGGACACCGCGCTGCGGACCGCCGACTCGGGCTACCTGACCCGGCGGCTGGTGGACGTGTCGCAGGACGTGATCATCCGCGAGGAGGACTGCGGCACCGACCGGGCGATCACCATGCCGGTGGCGACCCGGGTGGACGGGCAGCTGGTGGTGCACGAGCACGCGGAGACCGGCGTGCACGCCCGCACCCTCGCCGAGGACGTCAAGGACCAGAACGGCAACCTGGTGGTCGAGCGGGGCGCCGACCTCAACTCGATGCTGGTGGACAAGCTGATCGCCGCGGGCGTGGAGACCGTCCGGGTGCGCAGCGTGCTCACCTGCGAGTCGAAGCTGGGCGTCTGCGCGGCCTGCTACGGCCGCTCGCTGCCGACCGGCAAGACCGTGGACGTCGGCGAGGCGGTCGGCATCATCGCCGCCCAGTCGATCGGTGAGCCGGGTACCCAGCTGACCATGCGGACCTTCCACACCGGCGGTGTCGCCGGCGAGGACATCACGCAGGGTCTGCCCCGGGTGCAGGAGATCTTCGAGGCGCGGGTGCCAAAGGGCAAGGCACCGATCGCCGAGACCGCGGGCCGGATCCGGATCGAGGACGGCGAGCGGTCCCGGAAGATCATCATCGTGCCGGACGACGGCAGCGAGGAGATCGTCCACGACAAGATCTCCAAGCGGGTGCGGCTGCGCGTGCACGACGGTGACCACGTGGAGGTGGGCGAGAAGCTCGCCGAGGGCACCATCGACCCGCACGAGCTGCTGCGGGTGCTCGGCCCGCGGGCGGTCCAGGTCCACCTGACCCAGGAGGTCCAGGAGGTCTACCGGTCGCAGGGCGTGCTCATCCACGACAAGCACATCGAGATCATCATCCGGCAGATGCTGAAGCGGGTGACGATCATCGACTCCGGCTCGTCCGAGTTCCTGCCCGGCCTGCTGGTGGACCGCGCGCAGTTCGAGGCGGAGAACCGGCGGATCGTGGCCGAGGGCGGCGAGCCCGCGGCCGGGCGGCCGGTGCTGATGGGCATCACCAAGGCCTCGCTGGCGACCGAGTCGTGGCTGTCCGCGGCCTCCTTCCAGGAGACCACCCGGGTGCTCACCGACGCGGCCATCAACGCCCGTAGTGACTCGCTGATCGGCCTGAAGGAGAACGTCATCATCGGCAAGCTCATCCCGGCCGGTACCGGCATCGCCAAGTACCGCAACATCCGGGTCGAGCCGACCGAGGAGGCGAAGGCCAAGGTGTACTCGATGACCGGGTACCCGGAGACCGACTACGGGTTCGGGCCGGCCGGCGGCCAGGCGGTCCCGCTGGACGACTTCGACTTCGGCTCGTACCGCTGACGGTTGCGTCGCGACGGGGCGCCTCCCGCGGGAGGCGCCCCGTCTTTTTCCAGCGGCCGGATGAGTCGATCAGTGCGGTGGCGTCCCGCTACCCACCCATCGCCGGCGAGGCGGCTCCTATGCTTGGGCCATGCTCGCGCCGCAGCCCGCCGAGGTCCGGCACCCGCTGGACCCGGAGCCGGTGCGCGCCACCAAGGCCGTGGCGGTGTTCGCGCTCGGCCTGGTCGGCGCATTGACCGGCGCCTTGGTCGGCGGGCTGGTGCCGGCCACCGTCGCACTCGTGCTGTCCCGGCAGGCCCGCCGGCAGGCGTACCAGGCCCGCGGCTTCCTGACCGGCAGCCCGCTGCTCCGGCAGGGTGAACGGCTCGCCTGGATCGGCATCTCGCTCGCCGCCACGGCGGTGGTGGTGGCGGCGGTGATCGGGCTGTACCGGTTCGCCAACTCCCCGGCCGGCAACGACTTCGCCCCAGGCGTCAACTGATCGGATCGCGGCGGTGGCACGGCGACAATCCGGTGCCGGCGCTGCGAGAACGCGGGAAGCGGGCTAGCGTTCGAGGCCGCGGACTGGATGAGCATGGACTGGAGAGGGGAAGGCGTGGCCGAGCAGGGGCAGTCGGGCGACGAGCGGCCAGCGCAGCCGCCCGAGCAGCAGGCGGCCAACCCGTGGGCACGGCCCGATGATCCCGCGGAAGCGGCACCGGGCACGCCCGCTGCTGCACCGGAACCCCCTCAGCTACGCGCGCCAGCACCCGAACTGCCCCAGCAGCCGGGCTCGGGGACCCGGCCCTCCGCGGTGCCGTACCCGCGGCCGGGGCAGGACCCGCGGTACCTGGGAGCCGGGCAGTATCCCCCGCCGCCCTATCCGGGTGGAGGAGCCTATGCCCCGCCCGCTCAAGGGGCAGGAGGGTACCCACCACCGCCCGTTCCGGGCAGTCCGTACCCGCCGCCGTACCCAGGGCCCGGGCCCTACCCGCCGCAGCCAGGTGTCGGGCCGGGTGCACCCGCCCCGTGGACATTCCAAGCTGGACCGTATGGTGCCGCCCCGCAGCACCCGGACGCCGGGCCTGCGCCGTACCCGGGAACGGTGCCGCACCCCGGTGCCGAGCCGTACCCCGGGGCAGGGCCGTACCCGCCGGCGCCGCCACCGCCCGCGTCGCCACCGCCGGGGCCGCCACCACCGAGAGACGCGTACCAGGTGCCGGCGCGCATCGATCCGGTCCCCGGTACGCCGTTCGGCCTGATCTACCTCAAAGTGCCGGAGGGCACGTCCGGCCCGGCCGTAGGCAGCCAGGTCGCCGGAATCGCCTCGATCCTCGTCTCGTTCGTGGTGGCGTGCTTCGGGCTGGCCGGCGCGGAGCGCGGCTGGGGCGCCTGGGTGGCCGGCGCGTTCGCGGTCCTCTCGGTGGCGACCGGCGCGGCCGGGATCGGGTTGGGCCTGGTCGGGATGCGGCAGGTGCGCCGGGCACCGGCGCCGGGCACCATCCCGGTGACCGGGCGGGGACTGGCGATCGCGGGGCTGAGCTGCGGCTCGTCCGGCATCGCGATCACCGCGCTGGTCCTGGCCCTCGTGCTCGCCCTGCAGTTCGGCTGACAGATCGTCAATCGTGAGCAGGCGCCCGAACGAGCGGCTACACTTGTCCACGCAGAGGTGCCCGCCATGGTCACCGGTAGCCCGATTTTGACCTGTGCACCGAGGGTGGGTACTCTTTCTCCCCGTGCCCGGGCATGCCCGGGCCCGTCGCGCGTGCCCCCGCCGCGGCGCGGGCGTGCACGGTTGTGACAAGCCCGGTGTACGTGCGAGCGGGCACCGGACCCCTGCAGAGTCGGATGTGCTCTGGGGTGGGTGAAAGGGACACGCCCGAGCGCGGGGGTCGGGCACGCGGGGAAACCCGACGAAGACGACTACGAGACAACCGAAAAAGGCTGGCTGAGTCCCATTCCACAGGTTCATGGGACACGGCGGAGAGAATAGGGAGACCAGACCCGGTGCCCACGATCCAGCAGCTGGTCCGCAAGGGCCGCGAGGCGAAGACGACCAAGACGAAAACGCCGGCGCTGAAGGGGAGTCCTCAGCGGCGGGGGGTGTGCACGCGCGTGTACACCACCACGCCCAAGAAGCCCAACTCGGCCCTGCGCAAGGTCGCGCGCGTCCGGCTCAGCAGCCAGATCGAGGTGACCGCGTACATCCCGGGCGTCGGGCACAACCTGCAGGAGCACTCGATCGTGCTGGTCCGCGGCGGCCGCGTGAAGGACCTGCCCGGCGTGCGGTACAAGATCGTCCGTGGTTCGCTGGACACGCAGGGCGTGCGCAACCGCAAGCAGGCGCGTAGCCGGTATGGCGCGAAGAAGGAGAAGAGCTGACATGCCGCGTAAGGGCCCCGCGCCGCAGCGCCGGCTGACCCCCGACCCGGTCTACAACTCGCCGCTGGTCACCCAGCTGATCAACAAGATCCTGCTGCGCGGCAAGCGGCAGCTGGCCGAGCGCATCGTGTACGGCGCGCTGGAGGGGTGCCGGGAGAAGACCGGCACCGACCCGGTGGTCACGCTCAAGCGGGCGATGGACAACGTCAAGCCCACGCTGGAGGTGCGCAGCCGCCGGGTCGGTGGCGCCACCTACCAGGTGCCGGTGGAGGTGCGCCAGTCCCGCCAGGTCACGCTGGGGCTGCGCTGGCTGGTGCAGTACGCCCGGGCCAGGCGCGAGAAGACCATGGTCGAGCGGCTGATGAACGAGTTGCTCGACGCGAGCAACGGCCTCGGCGCCGCAGTGAAGCGGCGTGAGGACACCCACAAGATGGCGGAGTCGAACAAGGCTTTCGCGCACTACCGCTGGTGAGGCGCGGCCGAACCAGCGGCCAGCTAGCACCGTCGCTGGTCACCCCAGTGATCCGTGCGATGCTCCGATTTCGAGAAGGATGAGTAGGACCGACATGGCTGCCGCCGACACCGCGCTCGCCAACCTCCGCAACATCGGGATCATGGCGCATATTGACGCCGGTAAGACGACCACGACCGAGCGGATCCTGTTCTACACCGGTATCACCTACAAGATCGGTGAGGTGCACGACGGCGCGGCCGTCATGGACTGGATGGAGCAGGAGCAGGAGCGGGGCATCACCATCACCTCGGCCGCCACCAAGTGCGAGTGGAAGGGCCACACGATCCAGATCCTCGACACGCCCGGCCACGTCGACTTCACCGTCGAGGTGGAGCGGTCGCTGCGGGTGCTGGACGGGGCGATCGCGGTCTACGACGGCGTGGCCGGTGTGGAGCCGCAGACCGAGACCGTCTGGCGCCAGGCGGACAAGTACCGCGTGCCGCGGATGTGCTTCGTCAACAAGCTGGACCGCACCGGCGCCGACTTCTTCCGCTGCGTGCAGATGATGGTCGACCGGCTCAACGCCACCCCGCTCGTGCTCCAGCTGCCGATCGGCAACGAGGCCAACTTCATCGGCGTGGTCGACCTGATCGGTATGCGCGCGCTGACCTGGCGCGGCGAGACGGTCAAGGGCGAGGACTACACCGTCGAGGAGATCCCGGCGGAGCTGGCCGACCAGGCCGCGGAGTACCGCGAGAAGCTGCTGGAGACGCTCTCCGAGGCGGACGACACCATCCTGGAGAAGTACCTGGAGGGTGACCAGCTGTCCGTCGACGAGATCAAGGCCGGCATTCGCCGGGCCACCATCGCCGGCAAGCTCAACCCGGTGCTGTGCGGCTCCGCCTTCAAGAACAAGGGCATCCAGCCGATGCTCGACGCGGTGGTCGACTACCTGCCCTCGCCGCTGGACGTGCCGGCGATCGCGGGCACCGCCACCGACGGGGAGACCCCGGTGGAGCGCAAGCCGTCGGTCGCCGAGCCGTTCGCCGGCCTGGCCTTCAAGATCCAGACCGACCCGCACCTGGGCAAGCTGACCTTCGTCCGGATCTACTCCGGCCGGGTCGAGTCCGGCGCCCAGGTGGTGAACTCCACCAAGGACCGCAAGGAGCGGATCGGCAAGATCTACCAGATGCACGCGAACAAGCGGGAGGACCGCCCGTTCGCGCAGGCCGGCGACATCGTCGCGGTGCAGGGGCTGAAGCAGACCACCACCGGTGACACGCTGTGCGACCCGATGCACCCGGTGATCCTGGAGTCGATGACCTTCCCGGAGCCGGTCATCGAGGTGGCGATCGAGCCGAAGACAAAGGCCGACCAGGAGAAGCTCAGCACCGCCATCCAGAAGCTGGCCGAGGAGGACCCGACCTTCCGGGTCAAGAACGACGAGGACACCGGGCAGACGGTCATCTCCGGGATGGGCGAGCTGCACCTGGAGATCCTGGTCGACCGGATGCGCCGGGAGTTCCGGGTCGAGGCGAACATCGGCAAGCCGCAGGTGGCGTACCGGGAGACCATCCGCCGCAAGGTGGAGCGGGTCGAGTACGTGCACAAGAAGCAGACCGGTGGGTCCGGGCAGTACGCCAAGGTGATCATCAACCTGGAGCCGCTGCCACTGGACGGCGACACCCAGTACGAGTTCGAGAACGCGATCACCGGTGGTCGCATCCCGAAGGAGTTCATCCCGTCGGTGGACGCCGGTGCGCAGGACGCCATGCAGTACGGCGTGCTGGCCGGCTACCCGCTGGTCGGGCTCAAGCTGACGCTCGTCGACGGGCAGTACCACGAGGTCGACTCGTCCGAGATGGCGTTCAAGATCGCTGGTTCGATGGCGCTGAAGGAGGCGGCCCGGCGGGCCGACCCGGCGCTGCTCGAGCCGATGATGGCCGTTGAGGTCACCACCCCGGAGGAGAACATGGGTGACGTCATCGGCGACCTCAACTCCCGCCGTGGCATCATCCAGGCGATGGAGGAGCGCGGGGGGGCCCGCGTCGTCCGTGCCCTGGTGCCGCTGTCGGAGATGTTCGGCTACGTCGGTGACCTGCGGTCCAAGACGCAGGGCCGGGCGAGCTACAGCATGCAGTTCGACTCCTACGCCGAGGTTCCGGCCAACGTGGCGAAGGAGATCATCGCGAAGGCCACGGGCGAGTAGCCTGCTGCAAGGCCAGGAAACGACGTAGGAAGCACAAGAAGTCCACAGGAGGACACCAGTGGCGAAGGCGAAGTTCGAGCGGACTAAGCCGCACGTCAACATCGGCACCATCGGTCACATCGACCACGGGAAGACGACGCTGACCGCGGCCATCACCAAGGTGCTGCACGACAAGATGCCGGACCTGAACCCGTACACGCCGTTCGACGAGATCGACAAGGCGCCCGAGGAGAAGGCCCGCGGCATCACGATCTCGATCGCGCACGTGGAGTACCAGACCGAGGCGCGCCACTACGCGCACGTCGACTGCCCCGGGCACGCCGACTACATCAAGAACATGATCACCGGCGCCGCGCAGATGGACGGTGCGATCCTGGTGGTGGCGGCGACCGACGGTCCGATGCCGCAGACCAAGGAGCACGTCCTGCTGGCCCGCCAGGTCGGCGTCCCGTACATCGTGGTGGCCCTGAACAAGGCCGACATGGTGGACGACGAGGAGCTGCTCGAGCTGGTCGAGCTGGAGGTCCGCGAGCTGCTGAACCAGTACGAGTTCCCCGGCGACGAGGTCCCGGTGGTGCGCGTGTCGGCGCTGAAGGCGCTGGAGGGCGACCCGAAGTGGACCGAGGCGCTGATGGAGCTGATGAACGCGGTGGACACCGCGATTCCGCAGCCGGAGCGCGAGATCGACAAGCCGTTCCTGATGCCGATCGAGGACGTCTTCACCATCACCGGCCGCGGCACCGTGGTGACCGGCCGGGCGGAGCGCGGCGTGCTCAAGCCGAACGAGGAGGTGGAGATCGTCGGCATCCGGGAGAAGCCGATCAAGACGGTCTGCACCGGCATCGAGATGTTCCGCAAGGTCCTCGACGAGGCCCGGGCCGGCGAGAACGTCGGTCTGCTGCTGCGTGGTGTGAAGCGTGAGGAGGTGGAGCGGGGCATGGTGGTGACCAAGCCCGGCACCACCACGCCGCACACGGAGTTCGAGGGTCAGGTCTACATCCTGTCCAAGGAGGAGGGTGGCCGGCACACCCCGTTCTTCCAGAACTACCGGCCGCAGTTCTACTTCCGCACCACGGACGTCACCGGCGTCGTCACGCTGCCCGAGGGCACCGAGATGGTCATGCCCGGTGACAACACCTCGATGACCGTGAAGCTGATCCAGCCCATCGCGATGGACCAGGGTCTGAAGTTCGCGATCCGCGAGGGTGGCCGGACCGTCGGCGCTGGCCAGGTCACCAGGGTCATCAAGTAGGTAGGCAGACCCTGATTGGTACTGCCGCACATCAGTACGGCATACTTATCAGGTTGCGTCGTCGCGGGGCGGTCGGTGCCGGTTCGGCTCCGACCGCCCCGGCTGACCGCGCCTGGTCGTGGGTGCCAGCACCCGAGCGAGCAGGCTCCGGTCGAGCAGACATCTCGTGGTTCTCCGACCCGGGGACCACTGTGACCAACCCGCGCGACACACCCGACCGCGGGGGTCGAAGGGAAAGCGGGCGGCAGCCCGAGACGAACAGCGGCATCGCGAGAGAAGGAAACTGAGGCCACCATGGCGGGACAGAAGATCCGCATCCGGCTCAAGGCCTACGACCACGAGGTCGTCGACTCCTCGGCTCGGAAGATCGTGGAGACGGTGACCCGGACCGGGGCGCAGGTCGCGGGACCGGTGCCGCTGCCGACGGAGATCAACCGCTACTGCGTGATCCGTTCGCCGCACAAGTACAAGGACTCCCGCGAGCACTTCGAGATGCGTACGCACAAGCGACTGATCGACATCATCGACCCGACCCCGAAGACGGTCGACTCGCTCATGCGCCTCGATTTGCCGGCCGGCGTCGACATCGAGATCAAGCTGTAGGGACCGGACGATGGACAGGCAAGTGAAGGGGATCCTGGGCACCAAGCTCGGCATGACCCAGGTCTGGGACAACAACCGCGTTGTCCCGGTGACCGTGGTGCAGGCCGGGCCGTGCGTGGTCACCCAGGTCCGCACGGTGGACAAGGACGGTTACTCCGCGGTCCAGCTGGGCTACGGGGCGATCGACCCACGCAAGGTCAACAAGCCGGAGGCCGGCCACTTCGCAAAGTCCGGTGTGGCGCCGCGGCGGCACCTGGTGGAGCTGCGCACCACGGACGCCAGCGAGTACACCCTCGGCCAGGAGGTGACCGTCGACACGTTCCAGGCGGGCACCCTGGTCGACGTCACGGCGAGGACCAAGGGCAAGGGCTTCGCCGGCGTGATGAAGCGGCACGGGTTCCGCGGCCTGGGCGCCGGCCACGGTGTCGAGCGCAAGCACCGCTCCCCGGGCTCCATCGGCGGCTGCGCCACGCCGGGCCGGGTGTTCAAGGGCGTACGCATGGCCGGCCGGATGGGCGGTGTGCGCTACACCCAGCAGAACCTGGTCGTCCAGGCGGTTGACCCGGAGAACAACCTGCTTCTGGTCAGAGGCGCGGTCCCGGGGCCGAAGGGCGGGCTGGTGCTGGTGCGCACCGCAGCGAAGGTCGCGACGTTGCCGGAGGGTGGTGCGTGATGGCCACAGTGGACGTGATCGGGGCCGACGGGGCGGCGACCGGCACGGTCGAACTGCCCGACGAGGTCTTCGACGTGCAGGCGAACATCCCGCTGATGCACCAGGTGGTGGTGGCCCAGCTGGCCGCGGCGCGGCAGGGCACCCACAAGACCAAGACCCGCGGCGAGGTCCGCGGTGGCGGCAAGAAGCCGTACAAGCAGAAGGGCACCGGCCGGGCCCGGCAGGGCTCCACCCGGGCCCCGCAGTTCACCGGTGGCGGCGTGGTGCACGGGCCGGTCCCGCGCAACTACAGCCAGCGGACCCCGAAGAAGATGAAGGTGGCCGCGCTCCGCGGCGCCCTCTCCGACCGGGCGCGCAGCGGCCAGCTGCACGTCGTGGAGACGTTCGTGACCGGCGAGAAGCCGTCCACGAAGGCGGCGATCGCCGCGCTGCGCAAGGTGACCCAGGCCCGCAAGGTCCTGGTGGTGCTCGCCCACGACGACGAGCTGAACTGGCTCTCGCTGCGCAACGAGCCGAGCGTGCACCTGCTGGACTCGGGCCAGCTCAACACGTACGACGTGCTCGACGCCGACGACGTGGTCTTCACCCGGGACGCCCTGGACGAGTTTCTGGGCGTCAAGGCCGGCGCAACCGAAGGGGAGGCGGAGTAATGGCCACCATCGCCGATCCGCGCGACATCATCATCGCGCCGGTGGTCTCGGAGAAGAGCTACAGCGAGCTCAACCGCAACTGGTACACCTTCCTGGTCCACCCGGACGCGAACAAGACCCAGATCAAGATCGCCATCCAGCAGATCTTCGGGGTGCGGGTGCTCACCGTGAACACCCTCAACCGGGAGGGCAAGCGCAAGCGCACCCGGACCGGCTGGGGCAAGCGGAAGAACACCAAGCGCGCGATCGTCAAGCTCGCCGAGGGTGACCGGATCGACGCCTTCGGCGGCCCGGTGAGCTGAGGGGTAATCGACTATGCCTATCCGTAAGTACAAGCCGACGACGCCCGGCCGCCGTGGCGCGAGCGTGGCCGACTTCGCCGAGATCACCCGGTCCGAGCCGGAGAAGACCCTGCTCCGCCCGCTGCCCAAGAAGGGCGGCCGGAACGTGCACGGCAAGATCACCGCACGGCACCAGGGCGGCGGCCACAAGCGCCAGTACCGGTTGATCGACTTCAAGCGGGTCGACAAGGACGGCGTGCCGGCGAAGGTGGCGCACATCGAGTACGACCCGAACCGGACCGCGCGGATCGCGCTGCTGCACTATGTGGACGGCGAGAAGCGCTACATCATTGCGCCGAAGGACCTCAAGCAGGGGGACCGGGTCGAGTCGGGGCCGAACGCGGACATCAAGCCGGGCAACAACCTGCCGCTGCGCAACATCCCGGTCGGCACCACGATCCACAACGTGGAGCTGCGCCCGGGCGGCGGTGCCAAGCTGGCCCGCTCGGCCGGCGTGGGCATCCAGCTGCTCGGCCGGGAGGGCAACTACGCCACCCTGCGCATGCCGTCGGGTGAGATCCGCCGGGTGGAGGTCCGTTGCCGGGCCACCGTCGGTGAGATCGGCAACGCGGACCAGTCCAACATCAGCTGGGGCAAGGCCGGCCGGATGCGGTGGAAGGGCAAGCGCCCCTCGGTCCGCGGCGTGGCCATGAACCCGATCGACCACCCGCACGGCGGTGGCGAGGGCAAGACCTCCGGCGGGCGTCACCCGGTGAACCCGAAGGGCAAGCCCGAGGGCCGCACCCGCCGCAAGGGCCAGCCGAGCGACCGGCTCATCGTCCGGCGCCGTCATGCCAACCGGAAGCGCGGCTAAGGGGAGTACTGACAGATGCCACGCAGCCTGAAGAAGGGTCCGTTCGTCGACGACCACCTGATGAAGAAGGTGGTGGCGCAGAACGAGCGGAACACCAAGAACGTGATCAAGACCTGGTCGCGGCGGTCGACCATCGTGCCGGAGATGATCGGGCACACGATCGCCGTGCACGACGGGCGCAAGCACGTGCCGGTGTTCATCACCGAGGCGATGGTCGGGCACAAGCTCGGCGAGTTCGCGATGACCCGCACGTTCAAGGGTCACGAGAAGGACGACCGGAAGAGCCGGCGGCGGTAAGCGGACGAGAAGGATCGAGGGGTTGGTGTGAGCGCGAGGAGTCGGCTTGCGAGCCCCGCAGTCGTGAACGAAGGGTTTTTCTGCGATGCCAACTAGGGGCGACGCGCCAGCGCTCCCGGGTGCCCGGGCGGTTGCGCGGTACGTGCGGATCTCGCCGACCAAGGCGCGCCGCATGGTCAACCTGGTCCGCGGCCTGCCCGCCCAGGAGGCCCTCACGGTGCTGCAGTTCGCACCGCAGGCGGCGAGTGAACAGGTCTACAAGGTGCTTGCCAGCGCGATCGCCAACGCCGAGAACAACGAGCGGCTGGACCCGGACGCGCTGCTGGTCAGCGAGGCGTACGTCGACGAGGGCCCGACGCTGAAGCGGTACCGGCCGCGGGCGCAGGGCCGGGCGTACCGGATCAACAAGCGGACCTGCCACATCACCATCGCGGTGGAGGCCGTCCAGGTCTCGCCGCAGGCGCGGCGGGCGGTCCGGGCGGCGGCCGCGAAGAAGGCCGCGCCGGCGACGAAGAAGGCCGCGCCGGCGAAGACCGTGCCGGGGCGGAAGGCGGCCACCGCGGCCGCCACCGAGCCGGCGCAGGCCGAGGCCGCGGCGGTGGCCGCGCCGGAGGAGGCGGCGAAGAAGGCCGCGGCCGCGGTCGAGCCGGCCGAGAGCGCGGCGACCGAAGCCAAGGCGACCAAGGCGCCGGCGAAGAAGGCGGCGAAGAAGGCTGCGGCGGCCGGGACCGCCGCTGACGGTGAAGGCGAGGGTGCCGAGTAATGGGTCAGAAGGTTCACCCGCACGGGTTCCGGCTCGGCATCTCGACCGACTGGAAGTCCCGCTGGTACGCCGACAAGCTCTACAAGGACTACATCGCCGAGGACGTCAAGATCCGGCGGATGATGGCCAAGGGGCTGGAGCGCGCCGGCATCTCCAAGGTGGACATCGAGCGCACCCGGGACCGGGTACGCGTGGACATCCACACCGCCCGGCCGGGCATCGTGATCGGCCGCAAGGGCGCCGAGGCGGACCGGATCCGCGGCGAGTTGGAGAAGCTGACCGGCAAGCAGGTGCAGCTGAACATCCTCGAGGTGAAGAGCCCCGAGTCGGACGCGCAGCTGGTTGCCCAGGGCGTCGCCGAGCAGCTCTCCTCGCGGGTCAGCTTCCGCCGGGCGATGCGCAAGGCCATGCAGTCGGCGATGAAGAACCCGCTGGTGCGGGGCATCCGGGTGCAGGTCTCCGGCCGCCTGGGCGGTGCGGAGATGAGCCGCACCGAGTTCTACCGCGAGGGCCGGGTGCCACTGCACACGCTGCGCGCCAACATCGAGTACGGCTTCTTCGAGGCCCGCACGACGTTCGGCCGGATCGGTGTGAAGGTCTGGATCTACAAGGGGGACGCGGTCCCCGGCCGGGAGGCACCGGTCGAGTCCGGGCCGCCGTCCGGGCGCGGGCGCCGCGAGCGGCCGGAGCGGCCGCGCCGCGGGCGCTCCGGCGCGGGGGGCGCCGAGGGCGGCCGGGCGGCCGCCGCGGAGCAGTCCGCCGCGGCCACCCCGGAACAGCCGCCGGCGGCAGAGGCGGCCGAGCAGCCGGCCGCTTCCGGCGCGAGCACAGGACAGGAGGGCTGACCCATGCTGATGCCCCGTAAGCCCCCGAAGGGCTTCCGCAAGCCGCACCACCCGGACCGGCACGGCCGGGCGAAGGGCGGCACCCGGGTGGCGTTCGGTGACTTCGGCATCCAGGCGCTCGAGCCGGCGTACGTGACCAACCGGCAGATCGAGTCGGCGCGTATCGCGATGACCCGGCACATCCGCCGTGGCGGCAAGGTCTGGATCACGGTGTTCCCGGACCAGGCGCTGACCAAGAAGCCGGCGGAGACCCGGATGGGCTCCGGTAAGGGCTCGCCCGAGTGGTGGGTCACCAACGTCAAGCCCGGCAAGATCCTGTTCGAGATGTCCTTCCCGAACGAGTCGGTCGCGCGGGAGGCGATGCGTCGCGCGATCCACAAGCTCCCGATGAAGTGCCGCATCGTCAAGCGTGAAGTGGGTGAGGTCTGATGGCTGCCGGTACCAAGCCCGGCGAGCTGCGCGAGCTGACCACCGAGGAGCTGGTGGACCGGCTGCGCGAGGCCAAGGCCGAGCTGTTCAACCTGCGCGTGCAGTCGGCCACCGGGCAGCTGGACAACAACCGTCGGCTGCAGGTGGTCCGCCGGGAGATCGCCCGGATCTACACCATCATGCGCGAGCGCGAGCTGGGGCTGTCGGCCGCGCCGGAGACCGTCGGGGAAGTTGCTGAGGTGGCGTCATGACCGATAACCAGACGACCAAGCCGCGGGGCCGGCGCAAGGTCCGGGAGGGCTTTGTGACCAGCGACAAGATGGACAAGACCGTCGTGGTCGAGGTCGAGGACCGGGTCAAGCACCCGCTGTACGGCAAGGTCATGCGCCGCACCAGCAAGCTGAAGGCGCACGACGAGAACAACGCGTGCGGGGTCGGCGACCGGGTGCTGCTGATGGAGACCCGGCCGCTGTCCGCCACGAAGCGGTGGCGGGTCGTGGAGATCCTTGAGAAGGCCAAGTAGGAGCTGACGTGATCCAGCAGGAGTCGCGACTGCGCGTCGCCGACAACACCGGTGCCCGGGAGATCCTGTGCATCCGCGTGCTCGGCGGCTCGGGTCGGCGCTACGCGAGCATCGGCGACGTCATCGTGGCCACCGTCAAGGACGCGATCCCCGGCGCCGGGTTGAAGAAGGGCGACGTGGTCCGGGCAGTGGTCGTGCGCACCGCCAAGGAGAAGCGGCGGCCGGACGGCTCGTACATCCGCTTCGACGAGAACGCCGCGGTGATCATCAAAGAGGGCGGCGAGCCGCGCGGCACCCGCATCTTCGGGCCGGTCGGCCGTGAGCTGCGGGACAAGAAATTCATGAAGATCATTTCCCTTGCCCCGGAGGTGTTGTAGAGCCATGAAGGTACGCAAGGGCGACACGGTTCTGGTCATCGCCGGTAAGGACAAGGGCGCCAAGGGCAAGGTCATCCAGGCCCTGCCGCGGCAGGACAAGGTCATCGTCGAGGGCGTGAACCGGATCAAGAAGCACACCCGCGTCCGCACCACCCAGCGCGGCGCGAAGACCGGCGGCATCGTCACCCAGGAGGCGCCGATCCACGTCTCCAACGTGATGGTCGTCGACTCGGACGGCAACCCGACCCGGGTCGGGTACCGGATCGACGACAACGGCCAGAAGGTCCGCATCTCGCGCCGTACCGGTAAGGATCTGTGATGACGACCGCAACCGAGCCACAGAAGATCACCCCGCGCCTGAAGGAGCGGTACCACGCCGAGATCGTGGGCAAGCTGCGCGAGCAGTTCGGCTACAAGAACCCGATGCAGGTGCCCGGCCTGGTCAAGATCGTGGTGAACATGGGCGTCGGCGAGGCCGCCCGGGACGCCAAGCTGCTGGACGGTGCGATCCGCGACCTGGCCACGATCACCGGTCAGAAGCCGGCAGTCCGCCGGGCCCGCAAGTCCATCGCCCAGTTCAAGCTGCGCGAGGGCATGCCGATCGGCGCGAAGGTCACCCTCCGCGGCGACCGGATGTGGGAGTTCCTGGACCGGCTGCTGTCCATCGCGCTGCCGCGCATCCGCGACTTCCGCGGGCTGGACGGGCGCAAGCTGGACGGCCACGGGAACTACACGTTCGGGCTGACCGAGCAGTCGGTGTTCCACGAGATCGACCAGGACCGCATCGACCGTGTCCGGGGGATGGACATCACGGTCGTCACCACGGCCAAGACCGACGACGAGGGCCGGGCGCTGCTGAAGCTCCTGGGCTTCCCGTTCAAGGAGAGCTGAGTCTGCGCAGTCCCGCGGGACAGCGGGGATCTCACCGAGGAGAACTAGAGTAATGGCGAAGAAGGCCCTGATCCTCAAGGCGGCCCGCAAGCCGAAGTTCGCGGTCCGCGCATACACGCGGTGCCAGCGCTGCGGCCGGCCGAAGTCGGTCTACCGCAAGTTCGGCCTGTGCCGCGTGTGCATCCGCGAGATGGCGCACCGCGGCGAGCTTCCCGGCGTGTCCAAGGCTTCCTGGTAGCAGCTGTTCGCCGCAGGCCCTGCCGAGCGCCCGCCGGAGCCGACTTTGGCCAGCGTCATCGGCCGGGAACCGCGGTGAGAAAGGTTGACGAGACCCAATGACCATGACCGACCCGATCGCAGACATGCTGACCCGTCTGCGCAACGCCAACCAGGCGTACCACGACCGGGTGACCATGCCCTACTCCAAGATCAAGGCGAACATCGCCGAGGTGCTCAAGAGTGAGGGCTACATCGCCACCTGGTCGGTGGAGGAGCCGGACGCGGGCAGCGTCGGCAAGAAGCTCGTGGTGGAGCTGAAGTACGGCCCGAACCGGGAGCGCAGCCTGGCCGGCATCCGCCGGGTGTCCAAGCCCGGCCTGCGGGTGTACGCCAAGTCGGCTGAGCTGCCCCGGGTGCTCGGCGGGCTCGGCGTGGCGATCATCTCGACGTCTCAGGGCCTGCTCACCGACAAGCAGGCCCGCAAGCGAGGGGTGGGCGGGGAAGTCCTCGCCTACGTCTGGTGAGGGAGGCCAGTCATGTCGCGAATCGGACGTAGGCCGATCCCGGTCCCCAGCGGCGTCGAGGTGACCATCGACGGGCCGACCATCAAGGTGCGCGGGCCCAAGGGCGAGCTGTCACACACCCTGGCCGAGCCGATCACCGCCGAGCGCGGGGAGGACGGCCAGCTGTACGTGAACCGGCCGAACGACGAGCGCCGGGCCAAGGAGCTGCACGGGCTGTCCCGGACCCTGGTCGCCAACATGATCGTCGGGGTGACCACCGGGTACCGCAAGACGCTGGAGATCAACGGCACCGGCTACCGGGTGCAGGCCAAGGGCCGCGACCTGGAGTTCGCGCTCGGGTACTCGCACCCGGTCGCGGTCAGGGCCCCGGAGGGGGTCACCTTCACGGTCGAGCGGCCGACCCTGTTCCACGTCGACGGGATCGACAAGCAGCTGGTCGGCGAGGTGGCCGCGAACATCCGCAAGATCCGCCCGCCGGAGCCGTACAAGGGCAAGGGCGTCAAGTACGCCGGTGAGGTCATCCGCCGGAAGGCGGGGAAGGCAGGTAAGAAGTGAGCGCCACGCTCCTCAAGCGTCGCCACCGCGGGGGCGTCGCCGCGCAGCGCGCCGTCGGGCGGGCGCGGCGTCACTTCCGGGTCCGCAAGCGGGTCACCGGTACGCCCGATCGGCCGCGCCTGGTGGTCACCCGCTCGCTGCGGCACATCGTCGCCCAGGTGGTGGACGACACCAAGGGCCACACCCTGGTCTCGGCGTCGAGCATGGACGCGTCGATCCGGGGTGCGGAGGGCGACAAGACCGCGATCGCCGGCAAGGTGGGCGCGCTGGTCGCCGAGCGGGCCAAGGCGGCCGGCATCACCCAGGTCGTCTTCGACCGCGGTGGCAACAAGTACGCGGGCCGTATCGCCGCGCTGGCCGAGGCCGCCCGGGCGGCCGGGCTCGAGTTCTGAGTGCGCCCGACGGTCGGGCGAGGATCGCAGCTAAGACCGTCACGAGAGGAAAGGAAAGGCTGCTGATGCCAGGTCAACAGCGTCGTGGCGGCGGGTCCGGTGGCAGCGAGGGTGGTCGCCGCGACAACCGCCGTGAGGGCGGTCGCGGCAACGCGCCCGCCGAGAAGACCCCGCACCTGGAGCGGGTCGTCGCCATCAACCGGGTGGCCAAGGTGGTCAAGGGCGGACGCCGCTTCAGCTTCACCGCGCTGGTCATCGTCGGCGACGGCGACGGCACGGTGGGCGTGGGCTACGGCAAGGCCAAGGAGGTGCCCGCGGCGATCGCCAAGGGCGTCGAGGAGGCGAAGAAGCACTTCTTCAAGGTGCCGCGGATCGCCGCGACGATTCCGCACCCGGTGCAGGGCGAGGACGCCGCCGGCGTGGTGCTGCTCAAGCCGGCCAGCCCCGGTACCGGCGTCATCGCCGGCGGCCCGGTGCGGGCGGTGCTGGAGTGCGCGGGCATCCACGACGTGCTCTCCAAGAGCCTCGGCTCGGCCAACCCGATCAACATCGTGCACGCGACCGTAAAGGCCCTGCGGAAGCTGGAGTCGCCGGAGGCTGTGGCGGCCCGCCGCGGCCTGCCGGTGGAGGACGTCGCCCCGGCCGCCATGCTGGCGGCGCGGGCGGGTGTGGGGGCATGATGGCACGCCTAAAGGTCACCCAGGTCAGGTCCCGGATCGGGGCGAAGCCCAACCAGCGCGAGACGCTGCGGACGCTCGGCCTGAGGCGGATCAACGACGTGGTGGTCAAGGAGGACCGCCCGGAGATCCGGGGCATGATCTTCACGGTCAGCCACCTGGTGCGGGTGGAGGAGGTGGAGTAAATGACGATCAAGCTGCATCATCTGCGCCCCGCACCGGGCGAGAAGACCCCGAAGACCCGCGTGGGTCGTGGTGAGGGCTCGAAGGGCAAGACCGCTGGCCGCGGGACAAAGGGGTCGAAGGCCCGCAAGCAGATCCCGGCGTCCTTCGAGGGTGGGCAGATGCCCATCCACATGCGGCTGCCCAAGCTGAAGGGCTTCCGGAACCAGTTCAAGGTTGAGTACCAGGTGGTCAACCTGGACCGGCTCGCTGAGCTGTTCCCCGCCGGCGGCGAGGTCGGTCCGGCGGAGCTGGTCCGGGCCGGTGCGGTGCGCAAGGGCCAGCCGGTCAAGGTGCTCGGCGCGGGCGACCTCGGCGGCGTGAAGCTCCAGGTCAAGGCGCACGCCTTCAGCGCCTCGGCGAAGGAGAAGATCGTCGCGGCCGGTGGTACCGCCAGCGAGCTGTGATATTGACAAGCGTTATGCTCGTGATGCCCACCAGCGGCCGACCCGGGACGGGCGGCCGCTGGTGAGGCTAGTATCCGGACCGCACCTGACTCGACACGCAGCGGACTGTTAGAGTCCGTTCGCGGCCACCGATGTCGACCGGCGTCGGTGGCACACCCCGTGCCAGCGCCGTGGACACGCCCGGCCCAGTCTTCGCGCAGGAGGAAAAGTTGCTCTCCGCCTTTGTCAGCGCGTTCAAGACGCCTGACCTGCGCAAGAAACTGCTGTTCACGATATTCATCATCGCGATCTACCGGGCGGGCGCCACCCTACCCAGCCCCGGCGTGTCCTACGGCAACATCCAGAAGTGCGTGAACATCGCCGAGACCACCGACACCAGCGGCGTGTTCCAGCTGCTGAACCTGTTCTCCGGCGGGGCGCTGCTGCAGCTGTCGGTGTTCGCGCTCGGCATCATGCCGTACATCACCGCGTCGATCATCCTGCAGCTGCTGGCGGTGGTGATCCCGCGGCTGGAGCAGCTGCGCAAGGAGGGCCAGACCGGCCAGGCGAAGATCACCCAGTACACCCGCTACCTGACCCTCGGCCTGGCCATCCTGCAGTCCTCGGCGTTCGTGGCGCTGGCCCGCTCCGGGCAGCTGTTCGGCAACGCGGACTGCCCGGACGTCATCCCCTCCACCGACCTGCCGATGTGGCTCACCCTCACCGCGTTGGTGATCACGATGACCGCGGGCACCGGCGTGATCATGTGGCTGGGCGAGCTGATCACCGACCGCGGCGTGGGCAACGGCATGTCCGTGCTGATCTTCACCTCGATCGCGGCCCGGCTGCCGGGCGAGGGCTGGCAGATCAAGGAGAGCAAGGGCTGGGCCCGGTTCTTCCTGGTGCTCGTGCTGGTGATGGTGGTCATCACGCTGGTGGTCTTCATGGAGCAGGCGCAGCGGCGCATCCCGGTGCAGTACGCCAAGCGGATGATCGGCCGGCGGATGTACGGCGGCACCTCCACGTACATCCCGCTCAAGGTCAACCAGGGCGGCGTCATCCCGGTGATCTTCGCGTCCTCGCTGCTCTACCTGCCCCAGCTGGCGTTGCAGTTCGGCGACCAGACCAGCACCAACCCGGTGCGGGTCTGGGTCGCCAACCACCTGGCCGACCCGACCGCCACCACGTACATCACGATCTACTTCCTGCTGATCATCTTCTTCACCTACTTCTACGTCTCGATCACGTTCAACCCGACCGAGGTCGCGGACAACATGAAGAAGTACGGCGGGTTCGTGCCGGGCATCCGGCCGGGCAAGCCGACCGCGGAGTACCTGGACTTCATCCTCAGCCGGATCACCCTGCCCGGCTCGCTCTACCTCGCCATCGTCTCGGTCCTGCCGAACTTCTTCTTCATCTGGCTGGACGCCAGCCAGTACCAGAACTTCCCGTTCGGCGGCACCGCGGTGCTGATTTTGGTAGGTGTCGGGCTGGAGACCGTCAAACAGGTGGAGAGCCAGCTGATGCAGCGCAACTACGAGGGCTTCCTGCGATGAGCACGCCGCGGTCGCGCGAGCGGGCCGGGAGGCTGCGGGCGGGAGCCGGCTAGGTGAGGCTCGTGCTGGTAGGCCCCCCGGGAGCGGGCAAGGGGACCCAGGCCGAGTTCATCGCCGCGCACCTGGTCGTGCCGAAGATCTCGACCGGGGACATCTTCCGGGCCAACGTCGCCCAGGGGACCCCGCTCGGCATCGAGGCGAAGCGGTTCATGGACGCCGGCCAGCTGGTGCCGGACGAGGTGACCATCAACATGGTCCGGGAGCGGCTGGCCGAGCCGGACGCCGCCGACGGGTTTCTGCTGGACGGCTTCCCCCGCACCACCCCGCAGGCGGTGGCGCTGGACAAGCTGCTCGCCGACCTGGGTGACGGGCTGGACCTGGTGCTGGAGCTGGTGGTCGACGACGACGAGGTGATCCGGCGGCTCTCCGGACGCCGTACCTGCCACGGCTGCGGCAAGATCTGGCACGTCGAGTTCGACCCGCCGCTGCACGACGGGGTGTGCGACCGCTGCGGCGGGGCGCTGTTCCAGCGCGACGACGACAAGCCGGAGACCATCGCCGAGCGGCTGCGGGTCTACGCCCGCGACACCGCGCCCCTGGTGGACTACTACGGGGCGCAGGGCAAGCTGGTCGGCATCGACGCCACCGGCCCGGTGGAGGACGTCACCGTTCGCGCGATCGACGCGCTCCGCTCGTACGGCGGTTAGGCCGTACCGTGGACAGATGATGTACCTGCGCCGCCGCGACCTGGACATTCAGTACAAGACGCCCGAGCAGATCGGGAAGATGCGGGCCGCCGGCCTGGTGGTGGCGGCGGCGCTGGAGGCGATGCGGCGTGCGGTGGCGCCGGGGATCTCCACCGCGGAGCTGGACGCGATCGCCGAACGGGTGATCCGCGAGGCGGGTGCGATCCCCTCGTTCAAGGGTTACCAGGGTTACCCGGCGTCCATCTGCTCGTCGGTTAACGAGCAGGTGGTGCACGCCATCCCGAGCCCGCGGCAGGTGCTGCGCGAGGGCGACATGATCTCCCTGGACTGCGGCGCGGTGCTGGACGGCTGGCACGGCGACGCGGCGATCACCGTGCCGGTCGGCACGGTGCGGCCGGAGCTGCTGCGTATGGCCGCGGTGGCCGAGGACGCGATGTGGGCCGGCATCGCCGCGGCGGCGCGCGGTGCCGCCTCCGGGCGGGGCCGGCTCACCGACATCTCGTGGGCGATCCAGCGGACGGTACGGATGGCGCGGCCGCCGCGCTACGGCATCGTGACCGGCTACGGCGGCCACGGCATCGGCACCGAGATGCACCAGGACCCGCACGTGCTCAACCATGGCCGGCCGGGCCACGGGCCACGCCTGGTGCCGGGCCTGGCGCTGGCCATCGAGCCGATGCTCACCATCGGCTCGCCGAACACCGCCGAGCTGGCCGACGGGTGGACGGTGGTGACCGTCGACGGCTCGGTGGCGGTGCACGTGGAGCACACCATCGCCCTGCTGCCGGACGGGGTGTGGGTGCTCACCGCGCCGGACGGCGGCCGGTCCCGGCTCGGCAACCTGGTCACCGAACGCCAGCCCGCCTCCTCTCCGCCCCCCTCCTCCGCGTCCCCCTCCTCCCCGCGATCTTGCAGTTCTGCACCCCGATAAAACCGGCATATTCGCATATTTCGGGGGGCATAAGTGCAAGATCGCGGTGGCGTGGCATCCTCTTAGCAGGCACGAGGGCGGGGAGGGCGTCGTGGCGAAGGGTCGGGACGAGCTGCGGGCGGCCGACGCCGACCGGGCCAGGGCCGCCGCCCGGCTGCGGGTGGCGCTGGACGAGGGCCGGCTGACCCTGACCGAGTACGACGAACGGCTCCAGCAGGCGTACGCGGCGAAGACCTACAGCGAGCTGGGCAGCCTGTTGGCCGACCTGCCCGTGGCCCCGGCGGAAAGCTCCCAGATCGCGCCGGCGGGGACCGCGCCGTCGGCGGAGCAGGGCGCCAGCCGCGCCGAAGTAGGCCGCTGGTTGGCGGGGGTCTGGGGCGCCTGGCTGATCGCGGTCGTGATCAACGTGATCATCTGGGCGGCGGTGAGCCTCGGCAGTGGAGACCTGGTCTACTTCTGGCCGATCTGGGTGGGCGGGCCGTGGGGAGCGGTGCTGCTGGCCATCACCATCTCCGGGCTGCTCAGCGGGAAGTCGCGGCGGCTGACCGAGATCGACCAACGGCGCGCCGACCGCTGGGCGCGGCGGCAGGCCAGGCGGCAGGCCAGGCGCGGGTACTGAGCGCGTAGTTTGCCGCCGGTCCTTACGCCGGGGTAGACTCGTCGATCGGCGCACAGCGTCCCTTCCGGCATGCCTGCTCAGCGCTTCGGCGGGCACCGGGACCGCGGCTGGCGCGGGTGGTGGAATCGATCGATTCCGTACTCGTGAGGACAATGTGAGCCTGCCACGGACACCGATGTCAGGTAGCGGAGGATATGCCGAAGAAAGACGGAGCCATCGAGATCGAGGGCCGGGTGATCGAGCCTCTCCCGAACGCCATGTTCCGGGTGGAGCTGGCCAACGGCCACAAGGTGCTGGCTCACATCAGTGGCAAGATGCGGCAGCACTACATCCGTATCCTGCCCGAGGACCGGGTCGTCGTCGAACTGTCGCCGTACGACCTGACTCGAGGGCGCATCGTCTACCGCTACAAGTGACCTCGGGGCCGGGGCATCCCCCAGTCCGGGACCGCAGCTCGCCACGGCGGGCCGCGGTCAGTCGTGTGTGAGAGTAAGGCGAACCGTGAAGGTCAAGCCGAGCGTCAAGAGGATCTGCAACAACTGCCGGGTGATCCGGCGGCACGGGCGGGTCATGGTCATCTGCTCCGACCCGCGCCACAAGCAGCGCCAAGGCTGACGCGACCGAAAAGTACATAGCTCGTCCCAACCGTGACCGCCGGATGCGCGGTGGCCACGGTCACCCCCGGTCGGAGGCCGGGGCCCGTATGGGTACGCGACCGCTCCTGGTCACGCAGACGCGCCGAGCAGGAGCGGCCGGACGGGGCGGGACGGGCACAGACCTCCGCAACCGAAGAGGAGTACGCCCACCCATGGCACGTATAGTCGGCGTGGACCTCCCCCGCGACAAGCGGATGGAGATCGCGCTCACCTACATCTACGGCGTCGGCCGGACCCGCGCGGTCCAGGCACTCGCCGCCACCGGCATCAGCCCGGACAAGCGGTCGAAGGACCTCACCGACGAGGAGATCGTCCTTCTCCGCGACTACATCGAGGCCAACTACAAGGTCGAGGGTGACCTGCGCCGCGAGGTCGCCGCTGACATCCGCCGCAAGGTCGAGATCGGCTGCTACGAGGGCATCCGGCACCGGCGCGGACTTCCGGTACGCGGGCAGCGGACCCGCACCAACGCGCGGACCCGCAAGGGCCCGAAGCGGACCGTCGCGGGCAAGAAGAAGCCCGGCAAGAAGTAGCAACCAATAGGAGCGCGGAAGACATATGCCACCGAAGGCTCGCACCGGTACCGCGGTCAAGAAGGTCCGGCGCAAGGAACGCAAGAACGTCGCCCACGGGCAGGCGCACATCAAGAGCACCTTCAACAACACGATCGTCTCGATCACCGACCCGACCGGGGCGGTGATCTCGTGGGCGTCCGCCGGCCAGGTCGGCTTCAAGGGCTCCCGCAAGTCGACGCCGTTCGCCGCCCAGCTGGCCGCCGAGGCGGCCGCCCGCCGGGCGATGGAGCACGGCATGCGCAAGGTCGACGTGTTCGTGAAGGGGCCGGGCTCCGGCCGGGAGACCGCCATCCGCTCGCTGCAGGCCGTCGGCCTGGAGGTCGGCCAGATCGCCGACGTCACGCCGCAGCCGCACAACGGGTGCCGCCCGCCGAAGCGGCGCCGGGTCTAGGGGGATTAGCAGACAATGGCTCGTTACACCGGTGCTGACTGCCGCCGCTGCCGTCGCGAGAAGATGAAGCTGTTCCTCAAGGGCAGCAAGTGCGACGGCCCCAAGTGCCCGTTCGAGTCCCGGCCGTTCCCGCCCGGGCAGCACGGCCGCGGCCGGACCAAGGAGTCCGAGTACCTGCTCCAGCTGCGGGAGAAGCAGAAGGCCCGCCGGGTCTACGGCGTGCTGGAGAAGCAGTTCCGCGGCTACTACGAGGAGGCCGTGCGCAAGAAGGGCAAGACCGGCGAGATCCTGCTGCAGATCCTCGAGTCGCGGCTGGACAACGTGGTCTACCGGGCCGGCTTCGCCAAGTCCCGGGACATGGCCCGGCAGCTGGTCAAGCACGGTCACTTCCTGGTCAACGGCAAGAAGGTCGACATCCCGTCGTACCGGCTGCGCGAGCACGACATCGTGGAGGTCCGGGAGAAGTCCCGCAGCATGACCCCGTTCGTGGTCGCGCAGGCCGAGGCCGGGACGCGGCCGGTGCCGGCGTGGCTGGAGGTGATCCCCGGCCAGCTGAAGATCCTCGTGCACTCGCTGCCGGCTCGCCAGGCGATCGACACCCAGGTGCAGGAACAGCTGATCGTCGAGCTTTACTCGAAGTAGCTTCCGGATGTCGCCGCGGGCCCGCGGGCCCGCGGCGACATCCGGCAGGTGGCTGTCATATGGCGGGCAGCCCCGACAGAAAGAGAGAACAATGCTCATCACCCAGCGGCCGACTCTCACCGAGGAGTCGATCAGCGAGACCCGATCCCGGTTCAGCATCGAACCGCTTGAGCCGGGCTTCGGCTACACGCTCGGCAACTCGCTGCGGCGCACCCTGCTCAGCTCGATCCCGGGGGCGTCTGTCACCAGCATCAAGATCGACGGGGTGCTGCACGAGTTCACCACCATCCCCGGGGTCAAGGAGGATGTGGTCGAGCTCGTCATGAACGTCAAGGAGCTGTGCGTCAGCTCGGAGCACGACGAGCCGGTCAGCATGTACCTGCGCAAGCAGGGCCCGGGTGAGGTGACCGCCGGGGACATCCAGCCCCCGGCCGGCGTCTCGGTGCACAACCCGGACCTGAAGCTGGCCACGCTCAACAGCAAGGGCCGGCTGGACATGGAGCTCACCGTGGAGCGCGGTCGCGGCTACGTGACCGCCGCGCAGAACAAGCAGGCGGGTGCGGAGATCGGCCGGATCCCGGTCGACTCGATCTACTCCCCGGTGCTGAAGGTGACCTACCGGGTGGAGGCCACCCGGGTCGAGCAGCGCACCGACTTCGACCGGCTGATCATCGACGTGGAGACCAAGCCGTCGATCTCCCCGCGCACCGCCCTCGCCTCGGCCGGGTCCACCCTGGTCGAGCTGTTCGGGCTGTGCCGGGAGCTGGACGAGACGGCCGAGGGCATCGACATCGGCCCGTCGCCGCAGGACGCCCAGCTCGCCGCCGACCTGGCCCTGCCGATCGAGGAGCTGGACCTCACCGTCCGGTCCTACAACTGCCTCAAGCGGGAGGGCATCAACACGGTCGGCGAGCTGATCGCGCGTACCGAGGCCGACCTGCTCGACATCCGCAACTTCGGGCAGAAGTCGATCGACGAGGTGAAGATGAAGCTGGCCGGGATGGGCCTGGGCCTGAAGGACTCGGCGCCCGCCTTCGACCCCGCGCACGTGGTCGACTCGTTCGGCGACGTGGACTACGACAGCGACGACTTCCGCGAGACGGAGCAGCTGTAGCACAGCTGCTCGCCCCAGCCCTACGGGCCCACCCCCGTGACCAACTAGGAGCGCACCACAATGCCCACGCCCACCAAGGGTCCGCGCCTCGGCGGCAGCCCTGCGCACGAGCAGCTGATGCTGGCCAACCTGGCCACCTCGCTGTTCAAGCACGGCCGGATCACCACCACCGAGGCGAAGGCCAAGCGGCTGCGGCCACTCGCCGAGCGGCTCGTGACCATGGCCAAGCGGGACGACCTCGCCGCACGCCGCCGGGTACGCCGGGTGGTCCGGGAGAAGGACACCTTCGTCAGCCTCTTCGAGGAGATCGCCCCGCGCTACGCCAACCGTCAGGGCGGCTACACCCGGATCGTGAAGACCGGGCCGCGCAAGGGCGACGCCGCGCCGATGGCGATCATCGAGCTGGTCGAGGAGCTGGCGGCACCCGCCACCCCGGCGCCGGCCAAGGCGGCCAAGAAGACCGCCCGCAAGGCGGCCCGCCAGGAGGCGGTCGCGGCTCTCGCCGGCGAGACCGAGGAGCAGCGCCCGGCCTCCGCCGAGGCGCAGGCCGCACCGGCCGCGGAGGCTACCCCGGCCGAGCCCCCGGCGGCTGAGGAACCGGCGTCCGGCGACGACGCGAAGGCCTGAGCCTTCCGGCCCGGCGGGCCCGGCCTCCCGACGGAGGTCGGGCCCGCCGGCTCTCCGCCCAGACAATCCCCGGCTCCGAGAAGGGTGCGGGTCTTGGGCGGTCGGCACCCCAACATCCCGGAAGCTGTGATGATTGTGCGGATCCGGCTGGACCTCGCATACGACGGCACCGACTTCTCCGGCTGGGCGGCGCAGCCAGGCCGGCGGACGGTGGCCGGAGTGCTGGGCACCGCGCTGGACACGCTGCTTCCCGGGTGGACCGGCATGACGGTGGCCGGGCGCACCGACGCGGGTGTGCACGCGACCGGCCAGGTCTGCCATGTGGATGTGCCGGCCGACGCCTGGCAGGCGGTCGCCGACAGCGTGGTACGCCGGTTCGCCGCCCTGCTGCCCCCGGACGTCCGGGTACGGGCGGCCACCGAGGTGCCGGCGGCCTTCGATGCGCGGTTCTCCGCGTTGAGCCGGCGCTACGAGTACCGCGTCACCGATGCCCCGTACGGCGCCGAACCGCTGCGCCGCCGCGACACCCTGGCCTGGCCCCGACCGCTCACCGTGGACCTGATGAACGAGGCCGCCCAGGGCCTGGTGGGCGAGCACGACTTCGCCGCCTACTGCCGGCGCAAGGAGCACGCCACAACGGTCCGGGCGGTGCGCCGGCTCCAGTGGCGGCGCGAGCCGGACGGTGTGCTGGTGGCTGCGGTCGAGGCCGACGCGTTCTGCCAGGCGATGGTGCGGAGCCTGGTCGGCGCGCTGCTCGCGGTGGGCGACGGGCGTCGCCCGGTGCCCTGGCCGGCCGGGCTGCTGAGCCGCCGCGAGCGGGCCAGCGAGGTGGTGGTGGCACCGCCGCACGGGTTGACGTTGGTCCGGGTCTGCTACCCGTCCGACGCCGCCGAACTCGCCCGGCGGGCCGAGCTCACCCGCCGGTTGCGGGCGCCGGGGAGCTAGCCGGCGCGGTGGCGCGCTTCTCCAGGACCGAGTTGCGCAGGTGCAGCTCGACGATGTCGTAGAGGATCTGGCGGGCGTACGGGTCGTTGTCCGCGAACTCCTTGCCGTCGGCCCGCGCGATCAGGCAGTAGATCAGGTAGTGGCCGCGGGTGTCCCAGCCGACGTGCGTGGCGGACAGCGCCAGGGGCTCGGTCTCCTTGCCGGCGATCAGGCCCAGGAACCGCCCGGCGTTCTGGTTCACCAGCGCCTGCATCTTGTCCCTCGCCTGCTGCGCGCCGGCTGCCGTCTCGAGGTTCAGCACCCCACCGGTGATCAGGTACTCCTTGGTGGGCGAACGGAGGGTCGCGCGCACCACCTGGCTGCACTTCAGGCTGAGGAGCAGCTTTCGCAGGTCGGCGTCGGCGGCGACCCGGCAGTCCTTGGTGGCCTGGGTCTTGATCACCTGGTACGGCTCGGGCGTACCCGGGATGGTGATCTTCTTGGTGGGGAAGACCTCCTGTGCGGTCAGCGGCTCCGGGTCCACCGCCCGGGTGCTGATGTCGCGGGCCACCGCGGTCGGGGTAGGCACGACGGGCTGCGCTTCGGCCCCCTGCCGCTCGTCCTTCATGATGAAGAACGAGCCCAGCCCGCACACGGTCAGCAGGACCATGGCACCGACCGCCACGAGGGCCAGCTGCCAGCGGCGGGAGTGCACCCCGGCCAGCACCGCTGGTGCGGGCTCGTCGCCGGTCGCCGCCGCTCGGCTCGTGCCGGATGTGGTCCCCGCTGGCCGTTGGGGCGCAATGGCCAGCGCCGCGGGGGCTGGCGGACTGACCGGGGCCGGAGGGCTGACCGGGGCCGGGGGGCTCACCGGGGCTGATGCTGGCCGCGGGCGAACCGCAGCGGTCGGGGCGGCCGCGGTGGGGGCGGCCGCGACCGCGGTTGCCCGGCGCGGTGGTGCGGCTCGCGCCGGTGCACCGGCCCGGGCCGATCCGCCGGGCTCGGCGAGAGCCGTCGACCGAGCAGGTACCGGCGGTGTCCGGGTGGGCGGGGTTGACCCGGTCGCGCGCACCGGCGGGCCCGTCGGCGCCGCCTGGACGGGTGAGCTGACGGGCGCCGGTGGCGAGGGTCGACCGGGCGCCGGTGACGCGGGTCTGCCTGGCACCGCCGGGCTCAGCGGGACGGTCGTCCGCCGCCCCGCCAGGTGTCCACGACCGGCCACGGACGCGACCGCCGGGGCAGCGTGACCATGATCTCGCGGCGTTGCCACGCGTGTCGGCACGACATGAGCGGTGCCGGACGGGAGACTACCTACGCGCGTGCCGGGCACCGGGGATCCGGCCAGCCGAGGAGATCTCGCAGCCGCGCCAGAGCCGGTCGCGGGCGGTGCGACCATGCCTGGTGCGGCAGGTGCCGGCGGGGCCGGGCCGATGCCATGACGGGCGGGTCGCCCGGTGGTGGTCGGTCGCCGGCCGGGCGACCACGCATCAGACGCGGACCAGGGTGGATCCGGCGAGTCGGCGCTGTGCCGCCCGTGCCGTGGTATGTGGGTCCCGGGTTCGGACGGGCGTTCCGCCCTCTCGGTGTGCCGGCTGTGGCGTCCCGGTGAGCCGTACCCGCTATCGGGTCGGCTGTGCCGTCCGGTGGGTGGGTCTTCGTCCGGCCCCACATAATGCCGGCGGCGCCCGGTAAAGGAGCCGCCGGCCGGTGGGGCCCAGGCAGATCGGCGGTGGGGAGGGTCTGGATCGGATGTCGGCGACCATTCGCCCGATCCAGCCCCATAATCCATGTCGCACAGGGTAACGGAGAACCGGGTTCTCAGGACACTCCTTCCACTGGATGGCCGGATCGGCTAGGCATTTGGTGGTGGGTCACAATTCCAGGTGTGACCGCCGACCACTACTTCAGCGTCCGGCCGGAGACCGAGGCGCGTCGGCGCACCGTCCGGTTCTCTGCGGGCGGGCGGGAGTTTTCGCTGGTGGCGGCGGGCGGCGTCTTCTCCGCCGGCCGGCTCGACCCCGGGACGGCGGTCCTGCTGCGCAAGGCTCCGCTGCCGGACGCCGCATCGCGCGGCCCATTCCTTGACCTGGGCTGCGGGTATGGCCCCATCGCCTGCGTGCTCGCGGCGTGTGCGCCAGAAGCCATCGTGTACGCGGTGGACGTGAACACCCGGGCGTTGGACCTGGTGCGGGAGAACGCCGCCGCGCTTGGTGCCAGTGGCCGAATACGGACAGTAACGCCGGACGGCGTACCTGATGGATTGGCGTTCCAACAGATATGGAGCAACCCACCGATCCGCGTCGGCAAGGCGGACCTGTATGAGCTGCTGCGCCGCTGGCTACCCCGGTTGGCGCCCGACGGGGAGGCGTGGCTGGTGGCCGGCCGGCATCTGGGCGCTGATTCGCTGCACGGATGGCTGGTCGAGCAGGGCTGGCAGGTGACCCGCGAGGCGAGCCAGAAGGGCTACCGGGTGCTGCGGGTCAGGCGCTGACTCAGCGCTTGATCGCGATGCCGCCGTACATGTGCACCTCGTCGTCGCGCAGGCTCGCGGCCTGCTCGTCTGGGTGCCAACGATGGACCAGGACCACGCCCGGGTCGACCAGCTCCAACCCGCGGAACAGGTCTTCCACCTCGGCGCGGGTCCGAAGCTTGGCGCGCATGCCCGCCCTCTCGTACTCGGCCCTGACCTGCTCCGTGTCCTCCGGGGAGTTGTCACCGGTCGCCGTGGAGATCGCCAGGAAGCTGCCGGGTGGCAAGGGTGCCATCAGCGTGTCGATGACGTGGTGCACCTCGTCCTCGTCGACGACGAAGGGCAGGATGGCGATCAGGGAGAGCGCCACGGGCTTGGTCAAGTCCAGGATCTGGTACTCCGGCGCGTTCATGATCGCCTGCGGGTTGCGGAAGTCGGCGTCGATGTAGGCCGTCTCACCCTCCGGCGTGCTGGTCAGCAGGGCGCGGGCGTGCACCAGCACGATCGGGTCATTGTCCACATACACCACCCGGCTGGTCGGGTCGACCTCCTGCACGACCTCGTGCAGGTTCGGCGAGGTGGGTAGCCCGGTACCGATGTCCAGGAACTGGCGGACGCCTCGCTCGGCGGCGAGGTACCGGGCGACGCGGGCCATGAACGCCCGATTCGCCCTCATCGACACCTTGATCGACGGCAGCAGCTGCATCAGCTTGTCGCCGACCTCCCGGTCGGCCTTGAAGTTGTCCTTGCCGCCGAGGATGTAGTCATATACCCGTGCGGTGTGCGCGACGTCGGTGTTCAGCCGCACGTTGGAAGTCACGTTGCTCCTTTGAGGACGAGCGTTGCACGTGTTGGTGCCGAGCTATGTTACCGGCCGGACGGCAATTCTGTTGAGGCCCAATTTCCGACCTGTGAGTATTCCGACGTGGGATACGTGGATGTGGCGGGTGTCGCACACACGCTGCCCGGTGGCCGCAAGCTCTTCTCCGACGTGTCGTTCCGGGTCGGCGAGGGGGCGAAGGTGGCCCTGGTCGGGCCGAACGGCGCCGGGAAGACCACGTTGTTGCGGATGGTCGCCGGGGACCTCCCGGTGACCACCGGGACGGTGGCGCGCTCGGGTGGGCTCGGCGTGATGCCCCAGCTCATCGGGATGATCGCTGACTCCCGTACCCTCCACGATCTCGCTCTGGAGCTCTCGGCGCCGCGGCTGCGGGCGGCGGGCGAGCGGCTCGCCGCCGCCGAGGCCGCGCTGCGGTCAGACGATGACCACAAGGCCCAGATGCGGTACGCCGAGGCGCTGACCGCCTGGGGCGAGGCGGGCGGGTACGAGGCGGAGGTGCTCTTCGACACCGCCAGCGTCGCCGCCCTCCACCTGCCGTGGGAGCAGGCCCGCGACCGTCCGGTGAGGACGCTCTCCGGCGGGGAGCAGAAGCGGTTCGCGCTGGAGTTGCTGCTGCGCGGCCCGGACGAGGTGCTGCTGCTCGACGAGCCGGACAACTTCCTGGATGTGCCGGGCAAGCGCTGGCTGGAAGGGCGGCTGCGCGAGTCGGCCAAGTCGGTGCTGTACGTCTCGCACGACCGGGAGCTGCTGGCGAACACGGCCGACCGGGTGGTGGCGGTGGAGGGCGGCTCCGCCTGGGTGCACCCCGGCGGCTTCGCCTCCTGGCACGAGGCCCGGCTGGCCCGGCACGAGCGGCTGGACGAGGCGCGCCGGCGCTGGGACGAGGAGCACCAGAAGCTGCGCGAGCTGATGCTGATGTACAAGCAGAAGGCGGCGTACAACTCCGACATGGCCTCGCGCTACCGGGCCGCACAGACCCGGCTGCGCAAGTTCGAGGAGGCCGGACCGCCCCCGCTGCCGCCGCGCGAGCAGGAGATCAAGGTGCGCCTGGCCGGCGGGCGCACCGGCAAGCGGGCGGTGGTCTGCCAGCAGCTGGAGCTGGACGGGCTGACATACCCGTTCGACCTGGAGGTCTGGTACGGCGACCGGGTGGCTGTGCTCGGCGCGAACGGCACCGGAAAATCGCACTTTCTGCGGCTGCTGGCGCGCGGTGGCTCGCAGCCGGGCGGCGAGGCGACCCCGGTGGATGGCCAGCCGCTCGAGCCGGTGCCGCACGCCGGGCTGGCCCGGCTCGGCGCGCGGGTGCGGCCCGGCCACTTCTCCCAGACCCACGACCGGCCGGACCTGGTCGACCGGACGCTGGTGGAGATCCTCTGGCGGGGTGACGAGCACCGGCCGGGCATGGACCGGCACGCCGCGATGCGGGCGCTGAACCGGTACGAACTGGCCGGCCAGGGCGACCAGCGGTTCGGCACGCTCTCCGGTGGCCAGCAGGCCCGGTTCCTCATCCTCCTGCTGGAGTTGTCCGGCGCGACGCTGCTGCTGCTGGACGAGCCGACGGACAACCTGGACCTCGCCTCGGCGGAGGCGCTGGAGGACGGGCTGCGCAAGTTCCAGGGCACGGTGCTGGCGGTGACGCACGACCGCTGGTTCGCCCGCTCGTTCGACCGGTTTCTCGTGTTCAACGGCGACGGCGAGGTCATCGAGACCCCCGAGCCGGTCTGGGACCACGGTTGACCGTTGACGTGCCGGGGATGGCGGCCGCCGCGGCGCGGGTACTGGTGACGGGGACCATGGTCAGGTTGTGAGATCCGCTGGCGGGCCGACCCGGTCCGTCGTACGGTGACAGGGACAACACCCACGGGAGCCCGGTGCACCGGGCTGAGAGGGGGGCTGGAGCCCCCGACCGTCGAACCTGATCCGGGTAATGCCGGCGCAGGGAGGAGGCCGCGGTGGAACCGCTCGGACGGCTACACATCGTCACCGACACCCGGCCCGGCCGTGACCCGCTCACCGTGGCCCGGGCGGCGCTGTCGGTGGGCGCGCCGGTCGTGCAGGTGCGGGTCGAGGACCAGGCCACCGACCGCGAGGCGTACGACCTGACCGTGCGGGTGGTCGCGCTGTGCGCCGAGTACGGGGCGACGTGCCTGGTCAACGACCGGCTGCACGTGGCGCTCGCGGCCGGCGCCGCGGGTGGGCACGTCGGCGCGGACGACCTGCCGGTCGAGGCGGCCCGGCGGGTGCTCGGACCGACGGCCGTCCTCGGCGCGACGGCCCGGTCGCCGCGCAGCGCTCTCGACGCAGCCGGTGCCGGGGCGTCCTATGTGGGCGTCGGTCCGGCGTACGCGACATCCACCAAGCCGGGACTGCCGGCCCCGATCGGTCCGGCCGGCATCGCCGCCGTGGCGACCGCCGTCGATGTGCCGGTGATCGCGATCGGCGGGATCACCCCCGGCCGGGTGCCCGAACTGCTTGCCGCCGGCGCATACGGGGTGGCCGTGGTCGGCGCGGTCTCGGCCGCCGCCGACCCGGCCCGCGCGACCGCCGCTTTCCTCGCCGAGCTCCCACCAACCCCGGCCAGCGTCGATCGTGCGGCTAGCGGAGCAGAATATCCGATTTACCGCCACTTACCCGATGACCAACGCGGGGTTGCGGGCGGGCGGCGGCGATGACCGTCGACGTCGCGGTGGTCGGTGGCGGCGTGATCGGGCTCGCCATCGCCTGGCGGTGCGCCCGTCGTGGGTTGCGGGTGCGGGTCTACGACCCCTCGCCCGGGCAGGGCGCCTCGCGCGCCTCGGCGGGCATGCTCGCACCGGTCTCCGAGGCTTACTTCGGCGAGGCCGAGCTGACCCGGCTGCTGGTGGCGTCGGCCGACCGCTGGCCGGCGTTCCGGGCCGAGCTGGAGACGGCCGCGGGCGTCGAGGTCGGCTACCGCGACGAGGGGACGCTGGTCGTCGCGCTCACCCCGGACGACCTGGCCGAGGCCGAGCGGCTGCGGGCGTACCAGGCGGGCCTGGGCCTGCCGATCGAGGCGCTGCGGCCCGGGCAGCTGCGCGAGCGCGAGCCGCTGCTGTCGCCGCGGCTGCGCGGCGGCGCGTACGCCGCGGCGGACCGCCAGGTCGACCCACGGCGGCTGGTCGCCGCGCTGTGCGCCGCGCTCGACGGGACGGTCGAGCCCCGGGCGGTGACCGACCTGTCCGAAGTGGATGCCGAGGTCGTGGTGGTCGCCGCAGGCTGTGGCAGCGCGGCGTTGACCGGCCTGCCGGTGCGGCCGGTGAAGGGCCAGATACTGCGGCTGCGCGCGCCCGCCGGAGCGCCGCCGGGGTTCCGGCACGTGATCCGGGGGTACGCGGACGGCCGCTCCGTCTACCTGGTGCCCAGAGCCGACGGCGAGGTGGTGGTCGGCGCGACCGCGGAGGAGCGCCGGGACTCATCCGTGACCGCGGGCGGGGTACTGGATCTGTTGCGCGCGGCGGTGGACCTGGTGCCGGAGCTGGCGGAGTACGAGCTGGCGGAGGCGGCGGTGGGGCATCGGCCAGGGACGCCGGACAACGCCCCGATCGTCGGATGGCTGGAACCCGACCGGACCGTCGTGGCGACCGGGCACTTCCGGCACGGCGTGGTGCTGACCCCGATCACGGCCGACGCAGTCGCGGATCTGGTCTGCACCGGTGAGGTCCCGTCGGTGCTCGCCCCATTCGGCCCGTCGCGCTTCGCGTCTTCCCTGGTCGACGCCGGTAGAAGCGGAGGTACGAGGTGACGGTGACGGTGAACGGCACCGGGCGCGACCTCCCGGACCGCGCGACGGTGGCGGACGCGGTGGCGGCCGTGACCGGGCAGGCGCGCGGCCTGGCGGTCGCGGTGAACGGCGAGGTCGTGCCGCGGGCGCGCTGGGCGCAGACGCGGCTGCGGCCCGGCGACCGGGTCGAGGTGCTGACCGCGACGCAGGGAGGTTGACGCGTGGACGACCCGTTCATCCTCGGTGGACAGACGTTCGGCTCCCGGCTGATCCTCGGCACCGGCGGCGCGAGCAGCCTGCACTCGCTGGAGCAGGCGATCCGGGCGTCCGGCACCGAGCTGGTCACCATCGCGCTGCGCCGGGTGGACGCCGCCGCCGGGCGGGACGGGAGCCTGCTCGACCTGGTCGAGCGATGCGGCGTGCGGCTGCTGCCCAACACGGCCGGCTGCTACACCGCGACCGAGGCCGTGAAGCTGGCACACCTGGCCCGCGAGGCGTTCGACACGAGCCTGATCAAGCTCGAGGTGATCGGCGACGACCGGACCCTGCTGCCGGACGCGGTGGAGCTGACCCGGGCCGCCGAGCAGCTCGTGGACGATGGCTTCACTGTCCTGCCGTACACCACCGACGACCCGGTACTCGCCCGGCGGCTCGCCGACGCCGGATGCGCCGCGGTGATGCCCGCAGGCTCCCCGATCGGCTCCGGGCTGGGCATCGCCAACCCGCACCACATCCGGCTGATCCGGCAGGCGGTCGACGTGCCGGTGATCCTCGACGCCGGCATCGGCACCGCGTCCGACGCGGCGCTCGCCATGGAGCTGGGCTGCGACGCGGTGCTGCTGGCCAGCTCGGTCACCCGGGCCGCCGACCCGGTCCGGATGGCGGCCGCGATGCGGCACGCGGTCGAGGCCGGCCGGTTGGCGGCGCGGGCCGGGCGCATCCCCCGGCGGTTCCACGCGCTGGCGTCCACGCCGGACGACGGGAGGCCGGACCTGTGACGCCCACCGGTCGCACTCTCCGGGAAAGTGCGGGTGTTGGCGATCCATTCACCCGCACCTTCGGGGAACGTGCGGGGCTCTTGGTGCTCACCGACCGGCGCCAGGCGCGCCGCAGCCTGGTCGAGGTAGTGGCGGCCGCGGTCGAGGGGGGAGCCCGCGCCGTCGTACTCCGGGAGAAGGACCTGCCGTGCCGGGAGCGGGCGGCACTGGCGGACGACCTGCGCGCCATCCTCGCCCGGGTCGGTGGCCGGCTCATCGTCGCGGGCCCGGACCCGCTCGGCGGCGACGCCGTCCACCTGGCCGCGTCCGACCCGGCGTCGACCGCCGGGCTGGTCGGCCGGTCCTGCCACCGCCCCGAAGATCTGGCACGGCTGTCCAACGAGCACTATGTGACTCTCTCGCCGGTCTTCTCCAGCCCGTCCAAGCCCGGGTACGGACCCGCTCTCGGCACCGCCGGCCTGGCGCGGATGTGCGCGCGTACGGCCACACCGGTCTTCGCGCTCGGTGGTGTCACCTCGCCCGACCAGGCGGCGGCGTGCCTGGCCGCGGGCGCCGCCGGGGTCGCCGTCATGGGGGCCGTGATGCGCGCGGCGGATCCCGCAGCGACTGTCGCGTCGCTACTCGAGCGGCTGGTGGCTGGATGACTCCGCGCGTGGCGTTGACGATCGCGGGTTCGGACTCCGGCGGTGGGGCCGGGATCCAGGCCGACCTGAAGGCGTTCGCCGCGCTGGGCGTCTACGGCGCCTCGGTGGTCACCGCGGTCACCGCGCAGAACACCCGCTCGGTGTCCGGCATCTACCCGCTGGCCGGTGCCGCGGTCCAGGCCCAGCTGTCCGCGGTGCTCGAGGACCTGCCGGTGGCCGCGGCGAAGACCGGCATGCTCGGCGGTGACCAGGTGGCCGCGGTGGTGGCCGGCGCGGCCCGGGACGGCCTGCTGCCCAACCTGGTCGTCGACCCGGTGCTCCATTCGACCAGCGGCAGCCGGCTCGGCGTGCTGTCCGCGGTGGAGCGGCTGGTGCCGTACGCCACGGTGCTGACGCCCAACCTCGACGAGGCGTCGGCACTGGTCGGCCGGCCGGTACGGACACCGGACGAGATGGCCGCGGCCGCCGCGTTGCTGGGTGCCGCCGGCGCCCGGTGCGTGGTGGTGACCGGCGGCGACCTGGGGCCCGACGCGGACGCCATCGACGCGGTGTGGGGCGTCGACGGCGTCCGCTTCATGTCCGGGCCGCGGGCGTCCACCCCCAACACGCACGGTTCCGGCTGCACGTTCTCGGCCGCCATCGCGGCACGGCTGGCGCTCGGTGACCGGCTGCCGGATGCGCTGTCGCACGCCAAGGCGTACGTGACCAGGGCGATCGCCGGATCGGCCGGCTGGCGGCTGGGGTCGGGGCACGGACCGTTGGACCACTTCGGATGGACAGTTCAGGAGGTCGCGACATGAACTATCGGCGCAAGGTGTACGTGCAGGGGAGCCGTCCGGACCTCCGGGTGCCGTTCGCGGAGGTGGACCTGGCCGGCGACAACCCGCCGGTGCGGCTCTACGACACGTCCGGGCCGGGGTCCGATCCGGCCAAGGGCTTGCCGCCGCTGCGCGGCCCGTGGATCGCCGAGCGGGGGGATGTGCAGCCCGTGCGGGGGGCCGGGACACCGCTGGCCGGGACCCGCCCGACCCAGCTGGCGTACGCCCGCGCCGGGATCATCACTCCGGAGATGGAGTTCGTCGCGATCCGTGAGGGCGTGCCGCCCGAGGTGGTACGGGACGAGGTGGCCGCGGGCCGGGCCGTGCTCCCGGCGAACGTCAACCACCCCGAGTCCGAACCGATGGCGATCGGCAAGCGGTTCCTGGTGAAGGTGAACGCGAACATCGGGACGTCGGCGGTGACCTCCTCGGTGGACGAAGAGGTGGAGAAGCTGACCTGGGCCACCCGATGGGGCGCCGACACGGTGATGGACCTGTCCACCGGCAAGCGGATCCACGAGACGCGCGAGGCTATCATCCGCAATTCCCCGGTGCCGGTCGGCACCGTCCCGATCTACCAGGCCCTGGAGAAGGTCGGCGGTGACCCGGTCAAGCTGACCTGGGAGGTGTACCGGGACACCGTGATCGAGCAGGCCGAGCAGGGCGTGGACTACATGACCGTGCACGCCGGCGTGCGGCTGGCGTACGTGCCGATGGCGGTCGGCCGGGTCACCGGAATCGTCTCCCGGGGTGGGTCCATCATGGCCGCCTGGTGCCTGGCCCACCACGAGGAGAACTTCCTCTACACCCACTTCGCCGAACTGTGTTCGCTGCTCGCGCGCTACGACGTCACCTTCTCGCTGGGCGACGGCCTGCGGCCGGGATCCATCGCGGACGCCAACGACGAGGCGCAGCTGGCCGAGCTGCGGACCCTGGGCGAGCTGACCCGCATCGCCTGGGAGCACGACGTGCAGGTGATGATCGAAGGCCCCGGGCACGTGCCGATGCACAAGATCAAAGAGAACGTGGACCTGCAGCAGGAGTGGTGCCACGAGGCGCCGTTCTACACGCTGGGCCCGCTCGCCACCGACATCGCGCCGGGATACGACCACATCACCTCGGCGATCGGCGCCGCGATGATCGCCATGTACGGCACGGCGATGCTGTGCTACGTGACCCCGAAGGAGCACCTGGGCCTGCCGGACCGGGACGACGTGAAGGCGGGCGTGATCGCGTACAAGATCGCCGCGCACGCGGCCGACCTGGCGAAGGGGCACCCGGCCGCCCAGGCGTGGGACGACGCGCTGTCCAAGGCGCGCTTCGAGTTCCGTTGGGAGGACCAGTTCAACCTGGCCCTGGACCCGGAGACCGCCCGTGCCTACCACGACGAGACCCTGCCGGCCCAGCCGGCGAAGACGGCGCACTTCTGCTCGATGTGCGGCCCGAAGTTCTGTTCGATGAAGATCACGCAGGATCTCCAGCGCTACGCCGCGGAGCACGGCGTCTCGGTGGCGGAGGCGGCGGCGGTCGGCATGAAGGAGAAGTCGGAAGAGTTCGTCCACGCCGGCGCCCGGGTCTACCTGCCGCTCGCCTGAGCGGGCCTCGCCTGAGCGGGCCTCGTGCCTGAGCGGGCTCGGTGCCGTAGGGCGCTTCAGGCGCCAGCGGGGAAGCGTTCGCCCGGGACGCGGCGGGGGAGCGAGCCGCCCTGCGCCGGCCCGCTCAGGCCGGCGACCCACTCGACGTGGTCGTCCCGCCGGGGCGCCGTCGCCGAGGCCCGTGTCCGCTGCGACGGGATCGTTCCGGCCGGCCGCTGTGCCGCCGCTGGACGCCGCTGGTCGTCCCGCTTGCCCAACGGCGGGAGGATGTTCGTCGGCTCGATGGTGTCGGCCGGGCGGGTGGGGCCGCCGGCCGGCACCTGCGACCGATCCCGGGCGCGGCCGCGCCGCGGTACCGCCGCGACCAGGAGCGAGCCGAGCAGCCCGGCCGGGACCGCGATCAGCGCGCCCAGGTAGGGGGCCATCTGGTCGGCCGTGTCGCCGTACGTGCCCGGTCCGGCGATGAGGTACGCCAGGGCGAGCGGCACCGGGCCGGCCATGCCGCTGACCGCGACCGCCAGCCCGGGCTCCCGCCGGGCCCGGGCGACCAGGGCCACCACCAGGCCGGCCAGCAGCGCCAGTACGGGCATGCCCAGCATCTCCACCAGCCGGTCGGTCTCTCCCGCCCCGACTGTCCACTGTGGCAGCCCGAGCCGGATCGAGGAGTCCGGGCCGTCGGGCCCGGGGTAGCGGCCGACCTCGGCCAGGCCGGCCAGCCAGGCGACGCTGCTCACGGCGGCCAGGTTCCAGGCGAGTGGCCGCAGGCTGAGCGCGACCACCGCGACCAGGATGCCACCCACCGCGCCGAGCCCGGCCGCGAGCCCGACCACCAGCGCCGGGTTCACCGACTGGGCGAGGTGGGCGGAGCGGGCAGGCTGCGCGCTCAGTGGGATCACCGCGCCCGCGCCGACGCCGCCGAACAGGGCCAGCAGGACTCTGGTGCCGATCCCGGCCGCGTGCCGGTGCCGGCGGGCGGTCCGCTCGGCAACGGCCGCACCGGCCACCGCAGACAGCACCGCGAACCAGCCCACCCAGGCCAGCTGCGCGTTCCACTGGTTGCCGGAGTCGGCGTCGAACGACCTGTTCAGGTCGACGATGCCCAGACCGTAAGCCACGCCAAGCTGCCCGGCACCAACGAGAGCACTGCCGGCCAGGGCGGTCAGCACTACCCTGCCCCAGGTCCGCACGGTCATGTCGGGAGGGTACGCCGCTCGGCGGATCAGGTCACGTCCGTCGGCACCGGCACCGCCGCCTTGGCCATCAGCAGCTCGTGCAGTTCGGCGCTGCACCGGGCCACCTCTTCCTGGTGCTCGTTGCGGCCGAGTGTGCGGGGGCGCGGGATGTTCACGTCGACCACCCGCTGGATCCGGCCCGGCCGAGGACTGAGTACCACCACCCGGTCGGCCAGCAGCACCGCCTCGTCGATGGAGTGGGTGACGAACAGCGTGGTGGCCTCGAGCTCCATGTGGATGCGCTGCAGCTCGCCGCTGAGCTCCTCGCGGGTCAACGCGTCCAGCGCGGAGAACGGCTCGTCCATCAGCATCACCCGGGGCTGGCCGATGAGCGAGCGGCACAGCGAAACCCGCTGCTGCATGCCGCCGGACAGCTCGTGCGGCAGCCGCTTCTCGAACCCGCCGAGGCCCACCATCTCCAGCAGGGCGATCGCCCGGTCCCGGTGCGCCGAGCGCTTCCAGCCGAACATCTCCACCGGAAGCAGGACGTTGTCCAGCACCGACCGCCACGGCAGCAGCGCGGGGCGCTGGAACACCATCGCGATGTCGCGGCGCGGCCGGGTCACCGGCGTGCCGTCCACCATCACCCGCCCGGCGGAGGGTTCGAGCAGGCCGGCCACGATCCGCAGCAGTGTGGACTTGCCGCAGCCCGACCGGCCGACGATCGCGACGAACTCACCCTCGCGGACGTCCAGGTCGATGCCTCGCAGTGCCTCTACCGTGCCGCGGCGCCCCTGGAACGTGCGCGACACCTGCTCGAGTCGAATCATTCTCGGTCCGCTCCCCACAACCAGCCGGGCGGGATGCTCTCGCCGGACAGACTAGCCGGTTGCGGTACGGCCGCACATCCGCCCCGGTACGGGCCCCGATCAGCGTCCACAGTAGACGTGGAGGGCGGTATATCATCGGGGGGCCACTCCGGACAGCGGTACAGGAGGCCATTCGTGAGCACCGCGGACATCGACTTCGACCGGTTCCGGCTGCGTACCTTCGTCGAGGGCCTCACCGGCTCCGGGGAGATAGAGGTGCGCCCGGAGCCGGTGGACCTGGCCGACGTGGCCCGGTTGCTCGAGGAGGTGCCACGAGCGTTGTGGCTGCGCCAGGTCGGCCCGGAGCGGGCCGAGCTGGTCGGCAACGTGGTCGCCGCCCGCAGCCGGCTGGCCCGGGCGTTCGGGACCACCCCTGACGCGCTCCTCCCCGAAGTGCTCCGGCGGCTGCGGGTACGGCATCCGGTCGTGGAGGTGCCCCAGGCCGAAGCGCCCGTACAGCAGGTGGTGCTGACCGGGGCGGACGCCGACCTGACCGCGCTTCCGGTGCACCTGCAGCATGAGCTCGACGGCGCTCCGTACATCTCGGCCTCGATGGACTTCGCCATCGATCCCGCCACCGGCTGGACCAATGTGGGCTTCCGGCGGCTGATGCTGCGCGGCGCCCGGGAGGCCGGAGTCGACCTGGTGGCCCCCAGCGACTTGCGGGCCATCTACCTGGCGCACGCCGAACAGGGCCGGCCGCTGCCGGTCAGCTTCGTGGTCGGCTGCCACCCGGTGGACCAGGTGGCCGCGGTGATGCGGCTGCCGGTGGACGAGTTGGGCCTGCTCGCGTCGCTGCGGGACGCGCCGCTGCCGGTGGTGAAATGCGTGACGAACGAGGTGCGGGTGCCGGCCGACGCGGAGCTGGTCCTGGAGGGCTACCTGGACGAACGCGGGCACGTCGAGGCGGAGGGCCCCTACGGTGAGTTCCTCGGCTACTACGGCGGGGTGAAGCGGAACCCGGTGTTCCACCTCACCGCCATCACTCGCCGGTCCGACGCGCTGTTCCAGACCGCCACCATCGGCGGGCGCGGCCTGGCCCACACCGACACGTCCGCGCTGGGCGTCGTGCGGACCGAGGTAGCTGTCTGGCGGGCGCTGGAGACGGCCGTGCGGGAACCGGTGGCCGTCTGCGCGACCGCCTCCAGCGGCGGCACCTTCAACGTTCGCGTCGCGCTCCGCCAGCGGGTGCCCGGTGAGGCCCGCAACGCCATCGCCGCCGTCTTCAGTTGCATGGCCAACGTCAAGCACGTCTTCGTGGTCGACCCGGACGTCGACATCTTCTCCGACCAGCAGATGGACTGGGCGCTGGCGACGCGCTTCCAGGCCGACCGCGACCTGGTCGTGCAGAACGGGTTCCGCACGCTGCCGCTGGACCCGTCACTGGAGCCGGGCACGCGGACCGGTGCCAAGGCCGGGTTCGACCTGACCTGGCCGTTCGGCGACGGCGGCCGGCTGGAGCGGGCGGTGCCCGAGCCGCCGCGCTACGACTGTCCACAGTTCCCCTCGGTGCGGGCCGCGCTGGAGGACGGACCCAAGCACTTCGCGGAGCTGATGGCCGCCACGCGCAGCCGCGACGGCCGCGAGGTGGTGCGGGCACTGGACCAGCTGCGCACCGACGGCAAGCTCGACCGCGACGAGCGGGGCCGCTACCTGCTCAGCTAGCCCGGCTCAGCTAGCCCGGCTCGGTCGCCGCCACCGGGCGCGACCACCCGGCGTCGGCAGAATTTCTGGTGGTCGTCAGACCTTCTGGTGCCAGCGGCCGGACGCGGCCACCAGGGCCACAAGCGACTGTGGCATCAGGCCGGAGTGGTTGGCCGGTGTGATGCGCAGCGGTCCGCTCAGGCCATCCAGCTGGCTGGTCTCCAGCACGTTGCGCACCGCCGCACCGTCGGTTCCACCTGCCCGCTCCATCGCGTTCACCAGCAGCTGCACCGCGTCCGCGGCGAACGAGGCCGGGCCGTAGTAGGTGCCGTAACGCGCGGTGTAGTCGCGGACCCACTGCTTGCGGGCGGCCTTCGCCGGGGTGGTGGCGATGATGTCGTCGATGACCAGGGTTTGAGTGAAGATCATGGTGGCGCTGTCGGTGGCCGCCTTGGTGGAGTCCGGCAGGAACAGGTCGCCGGCGGCGGCGGCGTCGAAGACCAGGCCCTTGTCGAAGCCGGCCGCACGTGCTTCGGCGGCCACCCGTTGGGCCTGGTCGGAGAGGGCGAAGATGACCAGCGCGTCGGGCTTTTCCTCGACCACCTCCCGCACGGTCTGGCTGGTCTCCGTGTCGGTGGGCTTGAGCCGCCCCTCGGCCACGATGGTGAGGCCACTGTTCTCGTCCAGCTCGGCCTTCATCGCGGCCAGCCCGTCCCGGCCGTACTCGTCGTCGGTGTACAGCAGGCCGACCTTCTTCCGCTTCGACCGGCTCAGCTCGAGCGCGATGGCCGCGGCATCGTCGGGCGCGTTCGGCCCCACCTTGAAAATGTAGGGCTGGATCGGGTTGGTCACCTTGCTCGCCGCGGAGAGCGAGATGGTGGGCACCTGCTCGGTGTTGATGCTCTTCGCCGCCGCCAGGACGCCGTCGCTGGTCACACCGGTAATGATGGCGTCGACCGACGGATCTTTGGTGAAGTCGGTGATGTTCGCCAGGGACAGCGTCTTGTCCGAGCGGTTGTCCTTGGGCTCATACCGGATCTTGCGGCCGCCCAGCACCCCGGACTCGTTGAGCTGGTCGATCTTCAGCCGCAGGGCGCGGTCGTACGCCGTGCCGAGCGGCGCCGCGAACCCGGACAGCTCCAGATCCGCCTTGATCACGATGTCCTGCTTGTGCTCGCCGGACTCGCTGCCCAGGCCGCAGGCCGAGGTGACCGAGGCGGCTCCGACGAGCATGACCGAGACGACCGACAGCCCTCGGATGACCCTCACAGCAGTCCTCCTGTTTGTCCGGACCCGCAACCACAGCGATCGGTGAAGCCTCGAAAACCTTGCCAACGCCGCGCCCCGGGGTCAAGCGGGGCCAGTCAGGGGCGTAACTATTGGCGCTCTTCGCGCGCCGGGCCCGGCAGAAAATTCAGTGTGACGTAGCGCACACGCATCGTCGGCTTTACGACATCGTTCCAGTTCACGGGGCTCTATAATCCGCCGTTCGCCGCGTTGAACGGTTCTCGATGGGGAAAGTCGGTCGATTCCTACCACCCTGAGGCTTCCGTTCTCCCGCGCAGCATGATGAAATCGCGGCCGTGCCGCGTGTGACGTCCCCACTGTGCCCATCGGACGAGGCCGGTGTCGACGGGGCGGGTTACGCGTGGGCGAGAGCGACGGAGGCGATCTCGTGAGCACGCGAGCCACTAGCTTGACGAGCGGTGTCCACACCGGAAGGCCGACCGGGCAGCTGGAACGGCGGCGCCTGGTGCCGCGCCTGCGCGACGCCAGGATCAGATCCAAGCTGGCCCTGATCCTGGTGGTACCGGTCGTGGCGATCGTCGGCCTGGCCACCGCCCGGCTGGTCGACAGCGGCCGGCGGGCCGCCGACGCCCAGTTGGTGCGCTCGCTGACCCAGCTGTCCACAAAGGTCAACGCGCTCGCCGACGACGTGCACAAGGAGCGGATGGCCGCCGCCAGCATGCTCGCCGGGCAGGCCGGCGGCAAGGGCGCGGCGGACGCGTTCAACCAGCAGGTCCAGCAGACCGACCGGAGCATCGCCGACTACACCCGCGAGCGCAACAGGTTGGGCGACGTGCCGTCGGCGGTGGAGAACCGGCTCCGCGGCATCGACACCAAGCTGTCCACCATCAACGCCATCCGGCAGGAGGTGCAGGCCAAGCCCGCTCCCGCGGTGTCCGAGGTGGTCGTCCGGTACGGCGTCATCATCACCGACCTCTCCTCATATAGCGAGGTCATCGGCCAGATCGCCGGTGAGGGCCAGCTCGCCGACAGCGAGCGGGCGGTCGCCGCGTTCTCCTCGGACAAGGCGGCCACCAGCGAGGAGCAGGCGCTGGCGTACGCGGCGCTGGTGGACGGCGACGGGAAGGGCCTGTCCCAGGAGCAGTTCTCCGGGTTCGTCTCCACGCTGACCACGCAGCAGGAGGCACAGGTCACCTTCGCGCTGGCCGCCACCCCCAAGCTGCGGGCGCCGGTCGACGCGGCGGTCACCGGTGACGCGGTCTTCCTGGCCGACCAGGTGGAGACCGAACTGACCCGGTCGGTCGGCGGCGCGGCGCCGCAGGTGAGCGCGGAGGACGTCTCGCGTGCCTTCGGTGCGGTGGTGAACCTGAAGCGGTTCGCCGAGAAACAGCTCGAACAGCAACTGCTGGCCGACGCCGAGGCCGAGCGCACCGCGGTGCTGCGCCAGGTGCTCGTCGAGTCGGTGCTGGTACTGGTCACCCTGATCGTCGCGATCACGCTCGCGGTGGTGCTCGCCCGCTCGCTGGTCCGCTCGCTGAGCCGGCTGCGCGAGGGCGCGCTGGCGGTGGCCCACCGCGACCTGCCGGATGCGGTGGCCCGGCTACGGGACGTGCGCAGCCTCGGCGAGGGCGGTCCGGAGGAGATCGCCCGGCAGGTCCGGGACCCGATCCGGCTGCCCAACAAGGACGAGGTCGGCCAGGTCGCGGTGGCCTTCAACGTGGTTCACCGGGAGGCGGTACGGATCGCGGCGGAGCAGGCCGCACTGCGCACCAGCGTCTCGGCGATGTTCCTCAACCTGGCCCGGCGCAGCCAGGCGCTGGTCGACCGGATGATCGGTGAGCTGGACAAGATCGAGCGGGGCGAGGAGGACCCCAAGCGGCTGGCCCAGCTGTTCCAGCTCGACCACCTGGCCACCCGGATGCGCCGCAACGACGAGAACCTGCTGGTCCTCGCCGGCGCCGACTCCACCGCTCCGCGGCGGGAGGACGCCCTGCTGGTGGACGCGATACGGGCCGCGCAGTCCGAGGTGGAGCAGTACGACCGGATCGAGTTCGGCACGATCGACACCGACGTCTCGATCGCCGCGCACGCCGTCAACGACGTGGTGCGGCTGCTCGCCGAGCTGCTGGACAACGCCACCCGGTTCTCCCCGCCCAACCAGGCGGTGGTGGCCGACGCCCGGCGGGTCCGCGACTACGTGCTCGTCCAGATCGAGGACCGCGGGCTGGGCATGTCCGACGAGCAGCTGGCCGCGCTCAACGCCCGCCTGGCCGAACCGCCCACGGTGGACGTGGCGGCGTTCCGGATGATGGGCCTGGCCGTGGTCGGCCGGCTGGCCGACCGGTACCGGATCCGGGTGGAGCTGCGGCACAACCCGGACGGCGGGACCATCGCGCAGGTGAGCCTGCCCAGCAGCATCCTGATCCTGCCGCAGGTGCGTTCCCACGAGCCGGTGCTGGCCCGCCCGCGTTCCCCGCTGGCGGTGGAGACCGGGCCGTCCGGCTGGTCGGCGCCGCCGGCACCCACGCTCGGCTCGCGGATGGGCCAGGGCACGCTGGCCGACCGCCTGGCCGGTGCCCGGGGCCTGCAGACGGCGCCCACCGGAGCCACCGTGGCCGCGCAGGGTGGCCCGGCATGGTCCGGCGGTGGTGCGGCGGGCGGGTACTCGCAGCAGCACCCACCCGCGCGGGTCGTCTCCGCACCCGTGGCGCAGTCCGCGCCGGCCCAGCAGCACGCGGACGACACCACCGAGCTTCCCATCTTCCGGGAGATCGAAGCCGTCTGGTTCCGCACCCACGGCACCCGCGACGTGAACGCCGGCGCGGAGAACTGGTCCATGCCCACCGCCGGCCACCCGCCACCGCCGGTCATTCCGGCCGGCAGCCCGGTCGGCGCCAGCGTGCCGGTCACGGGCCAGGGGCAGCCAGCCGGCTACGGATCGGGCCGTGGCGGCTCGACCGGCAACGGCGCCAGCGCTGCGCCCGCCCAGCGGCCGGCGGCGGCGCCACCACCGGCCGCGTACACCCCGCCGCAGGTGCCGCCTTCCAGCACTGGCGGGTCGAACAACGGCGAGCAGTGGCGCACGGCGGCGGACGAGGGATGGCGCCGTGCCTCCGCGGCCGCCGCGCCCCCGGCGTCCGGCACGACCCGCTCCGGCCTGCCCAAGCGGGTCCCCCAAGCCCAGCTGGTGCCCGGCGGTGTGACGCCGACCGGCGGGACGAACCGCACCAAGCGCACCCCTGACGAGGTACGCGGCCTGCTCTCCGCGTACCACCGAGGAGTGCAACGCGGGCGATCGGCTTCCGGTGTCCGCCCGACTGAGGAGACCACCCGATGACCAGGCCAGGATCTATGCAGAACATGAGTTGGCTGCTCAGCAACTTCGCTGACAACGTGCCCGGCATCGCGCACGTGATCGCGGTCTCGGCTGACGGCCTGCTGCTGGCCGCGTCCCGGGACCTGCCGCCGGATCGGGCCGAGCAGCTCGCCGCGATCACGGCGGGGGTGGTTAGCCTCACCGACGGTGCATCGCGTACCTTCACCGGCGGCAACGTGCTGCAGACCATTGTGGAGATGGACAGCGGATACCTGTTCCTGATGTCCATCAGCGACGGTTCGTCGCTGTCCGTGCTCGCGTCGCGCAGCTGCGACGTCGGGCAGGTGGGGTACGAGATGGCGCTGCTCGTCGAGCGGGTGGGGGCGGCCCTGGTGCCGCTGCCGCGGGAGGCGGTCGGCTGACCCGGCCGTCCATACTCGACGGCTCGAATGCTCAAATGGGGGGAGGAGGTGACCGACCATGGGACAACCGCACGAGGACCCGCGAGGCGCACTGGTGCGGCCGTACGCGGTCACCCGTGGCCGCACTGAACCCCTGCGCGACATCGCCATCGAAGCGGTCCTGCTCACCACTCCGACCGGGGTGCAGGAGTCCCGGTTCGCCGGCCACGACAAGCAACGCATCGCCGCGGTCTGCGACGGGCGGCCGCAGTCACTCGCCGAGATCGCCGCGTACACCCGGCTGCCACTCGGGGTGGCCCGCGTGCTGGTAGCCGACATGGTCGCCGATGGCCTGCTGGCCCTGCACGGAGCCGCGCTCAGCGACGTGTACGAGGAGCGGATGGAACTGCTGGAAAGGGTGCTCAGTGGACTTCGCAGGCTCTAAGCCCCGGCAGACCCGACGGGGTGGGATCACGTCGGCGAAGATCGTCATTGCCGGCGGGTTCGGCGTAGGCAAGACGACCATGGTCGGTGCGGTCTCCGAGATCGAGCCGCTGACCACGGAGGCGGTGATGACCGCCGCCGGGGTGGGCATAGACGACCCGAGCAAGGTGCCCGGCAAGGGCACCACCACGGTGGCCATGGACTTCGGCCGGATCACCATGGCCGAGGACCTCATCCTCTACCTGTTCGGTACGCCGGGCCAGACGCGGTTCTGGTTCATGTGGGACGAGCTGATCAGGGGCGCGTTGGGTGCGGCGGTGCTGGTCGACACCCGCCGCATCACAGACGCGTTCGCGCCGCTGGACTACTTCGAGAACCGCGGCATGCCGTATCTGGTCGCGCTGAACTGTTTCGACGGTGCCCCTCGGTACGACCTCGACGAGGTGCGCGAGGCGCTGGCCATCCCGCAGCACGTGCCCCTCGTGCTGTGCGATGCACGGCAGCGCGATTCGGTCAAGCATGTGCTGATCACGGTGGTCGAGCATTCGATGATGATGCTGCGCGCCGAACACAACCGGGGAGAGGCGGCCCCCGTCGGCTGACCGTCCTCGGTCCCTATTGGCAAGAGATCGACCGCGGCCCAGTCAGGAGTTGATGAACCACTAGGATCATGCCGGCTCGGCCGGGACAGCTGGCATTCAGTGGCGTTTGCGTGAGGATCGCCGATGACGTGGCGATCAGCCGAAATCAGGCAAAGAAACTGAGGGAGGCAAGACCTGATGAGGCGTTCGATCGCGCTGCCCGCGGCGGCGCTGGCCGTGCTCTTGGCCGCGGTCACTGGATGCTCGGGCAGCGATGACAAATCCGACAGTGGTGGTTCGGGAAGCGCAGAGCCGGTGAAGGTGACGTATGTCACCGGGTTCGGCACCGGTGGGCACGACGCCTTCGCCTACGTCGGCTTGGACAAGGGCTTCTTCCGGGACGCCGGCCTGGATGTCCAGGTTGAGACCGGACAGCCGGCCACGAACCGGCAGACGGTTGAGGCCGGTAAGGCGCAGTTCACCTATGTGGACCTGACCGGTCACATGATCGCAACCTCGAACGGCCAGTTCAGGGATATCAGGGCGATCGCCGCGGTGCACCAGAACACTCTGGTCACCATCTTCGCCCCGGAGGGCTCCGGCATCAACGCGCCGAAGGACCTGGAGGGCAAGAAGGTCGGCGCGGCCAAGGCGTCGGTGTCGCTGACCCTGATGCCGGCGTACGCCAAGCTGGCCGGCTTCGACATGAGCAAGGTGACGATGGTCGAGGGGGACCCGCAGGGCCTGGCCGGGTTGCTGAAGGCAAAGAAGGTCGACGCGCTGAGCACCTTCATCATCACCCGCGGCACGGTGGAGCGGGTCACCGGGCAGAAGATGATCGCCATGCCGTTCAGTGACCGGCTGACCGAGCTGCTGGGCACCGCGATCGTCACCACGGACAAGTTCGCCAAGGAGCACCCCAAGGAGACCGCGGCCTTCCGGGACGCCGCCCTCAAGTCCCTGCAGTACACGATCGACCACCCGCAGGAGGCTGCTGAGATCATGAAGAAGCACCTCCCGACGATCAATGTGGAAAGCACCGTCACCGAGATCACGCTGATGAAGCCCTACGTCACCTCGGCGCCGGGCGGGAAGATCGGCGTCATCGACGAGCAGCGTACGGCGCGCGCCATCGCCATCCTCGAGGGCGCGGGGATGATCAAGCCGGGCCTGAAGCCGTCGGACTTCGTCGACTTCGACATCGCACCGAAGGTTTAGCAACCGACAGCGGGACGGCGGCCGGCATCGGCCGCCGTCCCGGCCTAACCCAGAAAGATGACCGTGACTGGATCGACCACACAGGACACGTACGCGTTCAGCAACGCCGATCCGGAGGCGCAGGACCGGCACGCCCAGCTGTCGGCGATGCTTGACCCGTTCACCTTCGCGCGGTTGTCCACGGTGGGCGACCTGACCGGTCGGCGCTGCCTGGAAGTGGGGGCGGGCGGCGGCAGTGTCGCCCGCTGGCTCGCGGAGCAGGTGGGCAGCGGCGGCCGGGTGCTCGCGACGGACATCGACACCAGTCGGCTCCCCCCGGATCCGCCGTACGAGGTGCTGCGGCACGACATCACCCGGGAGCCCGTGCCGCCCGGGCCGTGGGACCTGATCCACGCCCGGCTCGTGCTCATCCACCTTCCCCAGCGGCGGCAGATCCTGCGCAATCTCGCCGCGGCGCTGGCGCCTGGTGGCGCCCTCGTCCTTGAGGACTGGGACGCCACCATCGGCAACTTCGTGCTCGCTGCGCCGGACGAGGACGCGGTTGAGCTGTTCAACGATTACCAGGCCGGGCTGATGAAGATCATGGCGTCCGGCGGCAACGACTCGGCCTGGGGCCGGCGGGCGCACGCCGCCATGATCGAGGCGGGTCTGGTCGATGTGGACACCGAGATCCACGCCCGGTCCTGGCCGGGCGGCACGCCCGGTGCGCTGATCATCACCGTCAACATCGCCCAGCTGCGCGAGCAGTTCCGCGCGGCCGGCTTCACCGATGAACGGCTGGACGCCTTGATCCGGCTGGCCCACGACCCGCGCATGGTGTGGCGGGGCCACGTGTTGTTCTCCACGATTGGGCGGCGGCCGGCTGAATCGGGATCCGTCTCCGTGTCCCCAGCGGGTTAGGGATGACAGTGAAGAAGCGCGGACAGCTCCCCTGGCCGTACGCGATCGGAGTGCCGGTCGCGGGTCTGTCGGCCGCCATCGGATTGTGGTGGTTGATCGTGGTCGCCTTCCACATTGACCCGATCTTCCTACCCAGTCCCCGGCAGGTGGTCCAGGCGTTTGGGCAGCAGCGCAGCCTGCTGCTCACGGAGACCTGGTCGACGCTCTGGATGACCCTGGTCGGGTTTGTCATCGCCGGCGCCGCCGGCCTGCTCGTGGCCATGATCCTGACGATGTCATGGATCATAGAGCGAGCCGTGCTCCCGATGATCATCGCGTTCAACGCGGTGCCGAAGGTTGCCTTCGTCCCGCTGCTGATCGTCTGGCTCAGCTTCGGTGCCCGGCCGAAGATCGCCATGGTGGCGCTGATCGCGTTCTTCCCGGTGGTCGTGGCGACGATGGCGGGCCTCACCAGCACCCCGGCGGAGCTGCGCGAGCTGGCCCAGTCGCTGTCCGCGTCCCGCTGGCAGACCTACCTCAAGGTCCGGGTGCCGTGGGCGCTGTCCCAGGTCTTCGTGGGGCTGAAGCTGTCGATCACCCTGTCGTTGATCGGGGTCGTGGTGGCCGAGATCCAGATTCCGGACTCCGGACTCGGGTCGGTCATCCTGCATTCGGGCCAGACAGCGGACACGGCACTGGCGTTCGCCGCCATCGCCCTGCTGTCCGTGCTCGGCGTGGGCTTGTTCTACCTCATGGTCGCCGTGGAGCGCTTGCTGCTCCCGTGGGCCCGAGAGCTGTCAGCCTGACCGGTCGACGGAAAGCCCGTTATCCTTCACCGTCGCCAAGAAGGTGTGCCAGCGACCGCGCCGCCGGAACGACACGACCGGCGGCGACATCGAGCCCTCGGCGCACAAACCCGCTTGCCAACTTGCATCGCTTTCTGCCACCTCGCCCGCCCACCGCGGACGTCAGAATGCTATGAGCGGGTTCGCACCGGCCGACGCGGCCACGCATATCGAGCCCTGTACGCCCGATGCGGCGGAACGGATCGTCAGAAACAGAGTTAGTGCAGCGCGGCGGAACTCTGCCTCAACGCACAGTAGGAGGCTTGGGCGAATGCGGGTGTCAGGTCACCCGTGTGATTGCGCCCATCGCCATGAACATCGCACCCAACAGGGCGCTCCACGCGTTCGGTGGCCGGCGGCGTCAACGAGCATTTCGTTGACCCCTTGCTCCGGGTCAACAGCCTCGCCCGAGCGCACATAGCAGTCCGCATACCTCGGCCGCGCCTTGCACGGCGACAAGTCCGCTGCGGCTTCGAGTCCTGCGTTCTCTCCTTCGACCACGGCAGGCGGGACTCATCGGCACACTGGGCCACTTACCCGACCGGCTTCCTGACGAGCCACGCCGGCGAACCTTCTACTGAGGACGAGAGCGGCATTCGCTGCTGTCCGATCACGGTCAGCAGCACCGTCCTGGCTGCGCGTGAATGATACATTGACTTCCGCCTACCTGGGGAGGAGGAGAGAATGCCGGACGCTGGGCGGGATCTCGGCGTTGATAAGTACGAGCTGTGGCTTGCCGGCAAGGAGAAGCTACCGGCGGTGGTGGCTCTATACGACGAGGCGAGGCGCCGGATCGAGAGTACGGGTGACAACGCCGTCACAGCTCTCACCATGCCCAGTGTCCTGCTGGGCAACCACGGCGAGGTTCTCGGTTCGTGGACCGCGCTGCGGGACGAGTTGCTAACGATGCTGTCGAACACCGCGACGAGCCTGGCCATGGTGGCGGATGTGCTGGTCATGGCGGCCGACGCCTACGACCGTAGCGACCAGGCTGCCGCGCGCGAATTCAACCAGTTGCGGATGGAGCACCAGGACCGGGAGCGGCATAGGGAGGCTTCGCGATGAGCTTCGACCAGCTCATGGAGCACGCCTATGAGATCCAGCAGTTGGCGGTGGAGAAGTACATGAAGCGCTGGCGCGCCAACCAGCCGGGTCTGTACGCACCTTGGGAGCAGGTGGCCGGCGAGGCGCAGGCCCGCGCGCGGATCGAGCTGGAGGTGGCCGACATCCCCGGCTTGTTCGCCCCGTTCGCAGTGATCCCCGACCCAGCCCTGTATCACCGGATGATAGAAGCCATGGACCAGGCCATCGGCAGGCTCTCCCCGGGCACATGGCAGGAAACCGGGGAGCAACCCAGCCTCACCGACGGCTACGACGCCAATAGCGACCTGGCCGTGATGTCCAGCACGGCGAGCTGGCTTGCGAAGTGGTCCGGCTATGCAGCGAGGGAGTTCAAGACCAAATTCATCGACCCGTTCCCTTACATCCTGCACAACCAGGCCCGACTTGCCCGTGTAGTCAGGGATGCGCTGGACGCGCAGCAGGCGGTCTGCCGAAAAGGGCGTCAGGATATCGACGACATGGCGCACAAGGTGCTAAACGCGTTGCACGGGATGGGCACACCAGCCGGCGGCGGGGATCTGAGCTTCGTCTTCACCGCGGTCGGAGCCGTCCTCAGCTTTTCGGCCTCGGCGGCGTCGGGCGCCGCTGCTGTGGGGTTGACCGCGGTAGCGTCGGCCGCGTCCATCGCGGCGCAGAAGTCCGGCGGCCGGCCAGGGGCGTCGAGTCTGGAAAACCCACTCGAGGTCCAGTACCGCGCTCTGGACATCGAGTCGATCATGGACGCCCTGCGGGCAGGTGTCGGGAACCTCAAGAAGATCATCCTGGAGCAGGAGGACGCGATCGCGAGTGCGATGAAGGCGTCACTCGAACACGTGCGGGCCAACCGCAAGGACTTTGTGGCGCCTCGCCCGAAGCTGGCGAACGCGACCCCAGCGACCGTCGGCAGCCGGGATTTTCTCGGCTTCGCGCACTGACGCTCCGATGCGGATGGTAGGGGCAGCGGGAGTGCTGGCGGGATGATCCGGGCTGTCACTCGTGCGGTGCGGCCGGAAGGTGGGTGGGTATGACTCAGCCGGATGCCGGTTCGGAAAGCCGTCGATGGCGGGGGGCGATCACGGCCGTGGGGCCGCCGGCCGCACTGCTCGCCGCTGTGGCTGCACTCGGGATGGCGCAAGTCGTCAGGGATCGATCGGAGTCGCCGTCGTGTGTCGTGCCCAGCGCTGTGCCGATCGGCGAGGTCGGACCGGCAGCGCGCGCGCCCGGCGGGGGTGGGTTGCGCATCGTGGAGAAGGGCTTCACCCAGATGAACCCGGGTAGCGGGCTGTTCGCTCTCACCGGGCTGGTCAGCCTCGGCGCAGTGCTGGAGAACGCCAGCGACCAGGCCGCCTATCGGACCCGCATCACCTTCCGTGTCTTCGACGAGCAGAACAGGTCCGTGACGCCTGACTCCGAATACAAAAGTAGGCATGTAGAGATCCCGGTGCTCCACCCGCACCAGCGGGTGGTTGTCGGCAACGGCTTGCTCGTCAAAGCGATAAAGCCCGGCGTAGCGTCCAGGATCGCCGGTTTCGACATCGAGCTCGGCACGACCCACTGGGTGTCCTCTGACGTCGCCAAGCAGAGTTTCGCGCGAGTATCTGTAGAGAGTCAGACGAGCAAGCGCTTCGCCGAAGGTAGCGGCGGTGTGATCTTCACGCTGCGCTCGGGATACTGCCGGATCACGCCCAACCGCGGGGTGGCGATGGTCTTCCGGGACGCTGCCGGGGTCATCGTGGGCGGTGCTTTCGACACGAGTGCGGCGGGCGGCTATTGCCGACCTGGTGACACCGAGAACGAGCTGGCCACGGCGTTCTACAGCATGCCGGAGGACGCCGACCTGACGAAGACCGAGGTGTCTGCGTATTGCGACGTCTCCCGGCCCGACCCCGCACCGTCCGAATCGGACGTACCGATCAACTGACCGCAACCGCGGGAGAAGGTTCAGTCCACCGGCAGGCGGTAGCCGCGCTTGACGACGGTCTGCACGAGGCCCGGTGAGCCGAGGCCGGCGCGCAGTCTCGCCACCGCCATCTCCACCGCGTGTTCGTCCGCGCCGCGAGGGAGCGCCCGCAGCAGGGCGGCGCGGGACAGCACCCGGCCGGGGGCCGCGGCGAGCGCACGCAGCACGGCCATCGGCGCCGGCGCGAGCGGCCGTAGCTCCCCGTCGACGAGGGTGGCGTGGCCGCGCAGGGTCAGCTCGTGGTTGCCCACCCGCAGGGTGGTGGCGCGCCGGGGCAGCTCGTCGACCAGGGTGCGCACCAGCGCGCCGAGCCGGGCGCGTTTCGGCGTCACCACCGGCACGCCGTGGGCGCGCAGCGGAGCCGCGGTCACCGGGCCCACGCAGGCGGCCAGCACGTCGGTGCGCAGCGCGTCCAGCAGCCGGTCGCCGCTGTGGCCGGCCGCCCGCAGCAGGGCGCACACGGCGGGCGCCGAGGTGAAGGTGACGGCGTCCACCAGCCGGCCGGCGACCAGGTCGACCAGCCGGTGCAGCGGAGCCGGGTCGGCAGCCGGGGCCCAGCGGTAGACCGGCACCTGGATCACCCTGGCGCCCTGGGCCGCCAGAGCGGCGCAGAACTGGGGCTGTTCCTCGCCGTGCAGCTGCATAACGACCACCTGCCCGGCGGTGCCCCGGTCGCGCAGGTGGTCGAGCACCTCGTCGCAGCTTTCGGACGCCGGCGACCATTGCTCCCGCAGGCCGGCCGCGCGGATGGCGCCGCGCGCCTTGGGACCGCGGGCCACGAGGTACGCCTTGCTGAGCACCGCCCGCAGCGGCTCGGCCAGGCCCCAGCCCTCGGCCGCCTCCAGCCAGCCGCGCATGCCGATGCCGGTGTTGGCGATGACCACGTCCGGCGGGGTGTCCAGGCAGGCCCGGGTGGCGGCGCGCAGTTCGGCGTCGTCGGCGAGCGGCACGATGCGCAGGGCGGGGGCGATGACCACGCGGGCGCCCCGCCGCTCCAGCAGCACGGCGAGCTCGTCCCGCCGCCGGTCGGCGGTCACCCCCACCGTGAAGCCCGCCAGCTCACTCACGATCGCCGCCTGCGGGTAGCGGGCTTGACCGGCCATGGTCCGGGCGCCTCGCTCGCGCCAGCCCTACCGCTCGCGCCAGCCTTGCCGCTCGACCAGGCTTACCGCTCGCGCCAGCTGGCCTGGTCATGACCGTGGTCGGGTGCCGACCTGGACGACGCCGTCCCGGATGCGGACCGGGTAGCTGGGCACGCGGACGCCGGGTACGTCGAGGCATTCTCCGGTACGCAGGTCGTACACCTGCTTGTGCAGCGGTGAGGCCACGGTCGGCGCGTCGCCGCGGGTGCCCACGATGCCGCGGGACATGACCGGTGCCCCGGTGATCGGATCCAGGTTTCCGATGGCGTGCAGCGCGCCGTCGTGGGTGCGGAAGACGGCGATCTGCACGCCGCCGACCAGGGCGGCCACACCGCGCTCGGGCTGCAGCCGGTCGTACGGGCAGACGGTGGTCCAGGTGAGGATTCCGGTCGTCATGCCCGCGACCTCGCGTTGATCGCCGGCATGCCCAGGCTGGCCGGCTGGCGCCGGCCCGCCGGTACCGGTTGGCCGCGTTCCACTTCGAAAGTGATGGTCGGATCGGGCGTGTCCGGGGCGTTGACGAACGACGCGAAGCGCCACAACCGGTCTGGATCATCCACTGTGGCCCGCCACTCGTCCTCATAGGACGCCACGTGCCGAGCCATCGCCGCGTCCAGCTCGTCGCAGAGGCCGAGCGAGTCGTCGACGATGACCGATCGCAGGTACGCCAGGCCGCCGTCCAGCGCCTCCAGCCACGCGGCGGTGCGCTGCAGCCGGTCTGCCGTGCGGATGTAGAACATCAGGAACCGGTCGATGTACCGGACCAGGTCGTCGGTGGACAGGTCGCTGGCGAACAGGTCGGCGTGGCGCGGGCGGAAGCCGCCGTTGCCGCCCAGGTAGAGGTTCCACCCCTGCTCGGTGGCGATCACGCCGAAGTCCTTGCCCCGCGCCTCGGCGCACTCCCGCGCGCAGCCGGAGACCGCCGCCTTGATCTTGTGCGGTGCGCGCAGGCCCCGGTAGCGCAGCTCCAGCGCGATGGCGAGGCCGACGGAGTCCTGCACGCCGTACCGGCACCAGGTCGAACCCACACACGACTTGACCGTGCGCACGGCCTTGCCGTACGCGTGGCCGGACTCGAAGCCGGCGTCCACCAGCCGCCGCCAGATCTTCGGCAGCTGCTCCACCCGGGCGCCGAACATGTCGATGCGCTGGCCGCCGGTGATCTTCAGGTAGAGGTTGAAGTCCCGGGCCACCTCGCCCAGGACGATCAGCTTCTCCGGAGTGATCTCGCCGCCGGGGATCCGGGGGACCACCGAGTACGTGCCGTTGCGCTGCAGATTGGCCAGGTGATGGTCGTTGGTGTCCTGCAGAGCGGCCTGCTCGCCATCGAGGATGTAGCCGTTGCCCAGCGCAGCGAGGATGGAGGCGACCGCCGGCTTGCAGATGTCGCAGCCGCGCCCCCGCCCGTACTCGGCGACGAGCTGGGAGAAGGTCCGGATCCCGCGCACCCGGACGATGTCGAACAGCTCCCGCCGGCTGTGGTCGAAGTGCTCGCACAGCGCCTTCGGCATCCGCACGCCAGACTCGGCGAGCAGCTGCTTGAGCAGCGGTATGCACGAGCCGCAGCCGGTGCCGGCCCTGGTGGACGCCTTCAGCGCCGCGACATCCGAGCAACCGTCCGCGATCGCCGCGAGGATGGTGTCCCTGGTGACCGCGTGGCAGGAGCAGACCTGCGCCCCGCCGGGCAGCGGCGCCGCACCGCCGCCGGAGGAGGCCGGGGCGAGCAGGCTCAGCGGCGGGCCGGGCAGCGCGCCGCCGACGCAGGCCCGCAGCGTCGGATAAGCCCGGGCGTCCCCGACCAGGACGCCGCCGAGCAGGGTTCGTGCGTCGTCGGAGAGGACCAGCTTGGCGTACACCCGGGTGGCCGGGTCGGTGAACGTCACGTCCAGGGCACCAGGCGTCGTGCCGTGGGCGTCGCCAAAGCTCGCCACGTCGACGCCGAGCAGCTTGAGCTTTGTGGACGTGTCCGCCCCGGGGAAGGTGGCCGAGCCGCCGAACAGCCGGTCGGCGACGACCTCGGCCATCGCGTACCCGGGGGCGACCAGCCCGTAGCACCGGGCGGACCCCCCGGCCACGCTGATCGCCGCGCACTCGCCGATGGCGTAGATGTCCGGCGCGCTGGTCCGGCATGCCTCGTCGACCAGCACGCCGCCGCGGTCGGCGACCGCCAGCCCGGCCTCGCGGGCCAGGCTGTCCCGCGGCCGCACGCCCGCCGCCACCACCACCAGGTCCGCCGGGACCCAGCTGCCGTCGGCCAGCGTCAGGCCCTGGACGCTGCCGTCCGGCCTGGTCCGCACCGCCGTGGTCGTCGTTCCCGTGTGGACAGTGAGCCCGAGCTCCTCCACGTGCCGGCGCAGCATCGCGCCGCCGGCCTCGTCGACCTGCATCGGCATCAGGCGCGGCGCGAACTCCACGATGTGGGTGGTCAGTCCGAGCAGCCGCAGGGCGTTGGCCGCCTCCAGCCCGAGCAGCCCGCCGCCGATCACCGCCCCGAGCCGCTTTCCCGAGGCGTACGAGCGGATCGCGGCCAGGTCATCCATGGTGCGGTAGAGGAAGCAGCCGGTGGCGGTGATGCCGTCGATCGAAGGCACGAACGGCGTCGACCCGGTGGCGAGCACCAGCGCGTCGTACTCGTAGTCCGCGCGTGCGGTGCCGACCACCCTCCGCTTCGGATCCACCAGCACCGCCGGCTCGCCCAGTCGCAGGTCGACGTGCTCGTCAGGGGTGTGCAGGTTGAGCTCCTCCGCGGTGGCACCTGCGAAGTAGGCGGACAGCCGCACCCGGTCGTACGCCGGGCGGTTCTCCTCGGCCAGCACGGTCATCCGCACCCGCCCGGCCACGTCCCGCGCGCGTACCGCCTCGATGAACCGCTGGCCCACCATGCCGTTGCCGACGACCACGAGCCTCACACCGCATCAGCCTCCACAGAGTCGACAGCCGAGCCACCGCCGAGGCACGCCGCAGCTCCTCGAACACGGCACGCGGATCGGCGGGGAACCGCGTGCCGTGGCCGAGCTGGCCGGCCAGCTCGGCCAGCACCGCCAGGTCCGCCCGCACCCGTGACGGTGGCTCGCGCAGGGCTCGGCGCCGCAGCACTCGGGCAGTGTGTGGCGACCCGGCGGCTGGTCGACGCCGGTGCCTCGCTGGTCGACGCCGGGCGCCTCGGCTGCGGGGACCGCCCTGCCATCCACGGGGGAAGCGTGGCTCCGGGGGGTTTCACCGGCGGGTCCCGGGTGTTTCCAGCCTGCTAAGACCAGCTCACACCGCCGACCGGTGGGATGACAAGGAGTCATACCGGCGGTACGGTGGACCGCATGACCGCGAAGGTGACGCTCTCGTTCTCCGATGACACCATCGCCGAGGCGCGGCGCTATGCCCAGCGCGACGGTGTGTCGCTCTCCGCGTGGATCAACCAGGCCGCCCGGGAGAAGGCGCTGCGGGAGCTGTTCGGCGCGCATGCCGACGCGGTGCGCCGCGCCGGGTTCGACTACGAGGCCGCGGCGCTCGCCGACGAGCAGGAGATCGCGATGACCGACAGGGAGCTGTTCGGCCAGCGGGGCGCGGGTGCTGCGCAGGGGTGAGATCTGGCGCATCAAGGGGGCTCGAGAGCGCCTCGGCTTGGTGATCAGCTCAGACGTCTACAACGGCACAGATGTGCCGATCGTCGTCGTGGCCGAGGTGGTCGAGGAGGAGATGCTGCGCGACTCGCCGCTGGCGGTGCCGATGGGACCCTGGGTGGTGATGCCCGACCGGCTCTCCTCGCCGATGAAGAAGTGGTTCACCGAGTGCGTGGACTACGCCGACACGGACACCATGAACCGGGTCTCCCGGGCGCTGCGGATCATCCTGGAGACCGCCTGACGGCCGTCGTTTTGACCGGTCACACCGGCGCCGGTAGACTCGACCGCCGGTATGCGTACCTGATCGGGTACGCTTGTCGATCGTGCGTCGACACCCCTTGGGTGTGCGCGCCCCCACGACCAGACGACGAGGCGAAGGTAGACCTGTGCGTACGTACAGCCCGAAGCCGGGCGAGATCGAGCGTCAGTGGCACGTCATCGACGCGTCCGACGTGGTGCTGGGCCGGCTGGCCGCCCAGGCGGCGACCCTGCTGCGTGGCAAGCACAAGCCGACCTTCGCACCCCACGTCGACACCGGCGACTTCGTGGTCATCGTCAACGCCAGCAAGGTCGCGCTGACCGGCAACAAGCGGCAGACCAAGGTCGCCTACCGGCACTCCGGCTACCCCGGCGGCCTGCGCCGCATCGGCTACGCCGACCTGTTGGAGAAGCGGCCCGAGCGTGCGGTCGAGCTCGCCGTCAAGGGCATGCTCCCGCACAACAAGCTGGGCCGGAAGCTGATCAGGAAGCTGAAGGTGTACGCCGGGCCGGAGCACCCGCACGCCGCCCAGCAGCCGGTGCCGTTCGAGATCAAGCAGATCGCGCAGTGAGCGCGGGTGAAGGAATCGCCATGACCGAGACTCCTGTGCCGTCCCCGGCCGCCGTCGTCGAGGCGGCCGCACCGGCTCCGGCCCCCGCGCCGGTCCCCACGTCGCGCGGTGACCGCCCGATCCAGACCGTGGGACGCCGCAAGGAGGCCATCGTCCGGGTCCGCCTGGTGCCGGGCACCGGCGCGTTCACGCTCAACGGCCGCACGCTGGAGGACTACTTCCCGAGCAAGGTGCACCAGCAGCTGGTGAAGGAGCCGCTGGTCACCGTGGAGAAGGTGGACTCCTTCGACGTCATCGCCAACCTGCGCGGCGGCGGCATCACCGGCCAGGCCGGCGCGCTGCGGCTCGCCATCGCGCGGGCGCTGTGCGAGCTGGACCCGGACGACCGTCCGGCGCTGAAGAAGGCCGGCTTCCTCACCCGGGACGCCCGGGTCAAGGAGCGGAAGAAGTACGGTCTCAAGAAGGCCCGCAAGGCTCCCCAGTACTCCAAGCGCTGACTCCCCCGGCGGCCGGGTTGCCCCGCAGTGCCCAGCCGTCCGGTTTCGCCCTCACCTGTCGAGCGAAAGGTCCTGCGCATGGGTCGGCTCTTCGGTACTGACGGGGTTCGCGGCCGGGCGAACGCCGATCTCACCCCGGAGCTGGCCCTCGCCGTGGCGGTCGCCGCTGCGCACACCCTCGCCGAGACCGACGGCAACACCCCGCCGGTGGCCGTCGTGGGCCGGGATCCGCGGGCGAGCGGGGAGATGCTGGAAGCCGCCGTCGTCGCCGGGCTGGCCAGCGCCGGTGCCACCGTCGTGCGGGTCGGGGTGCTGCCCACCCCCGGCGTGGCGTACCTGGTCGGCGAGACCGGGGCCGACCTGGGCGTGGTGCTCTCCGCCTCGCACAACCCGATGCCGGACAACGGCATCAAGCTGTTCGCGGCCGGCGGGCACAAGCTGCCGGACGAGATCGAGGAGCGGATCGAGGCATCGGTCGCCGACCCGAGCGGCTGGCGGCGGCCGACCGGGCCGGACATCGGCCGGGTGCGTGACCTGCCCGACGGCGCGCACCGCTACGTCAAGCACCTGGTGGAGGCGACCGGGCAGCGGCTGGACGGGCTGCGCGTCGTGGTCGACTGCGCCAACGGCGCCGCCTCCGAGGCGGCTCCGGCCGCGTACCGGGAGGCCGGCGCGGAGGTCATCGCGATCAACGCCGCACCGGACGGTCTCAACATCAACGACGGCTGCGGCTCCACCCACCTCGGCCCGCTGCGGGGGGCCGTCCGGCAGTACGGCGCCGACCTGGGCATCGCCCACGACGGCGACGCCGACCGGTGCCTGGCCGTCACCGCCGAGGGCGACGAGGTGGACGGCGACCAGATCATGGCGATCCTGGCGCTGGCCATGCGGGAGGCGGGGACGCTGGCCGAGGAGACCCTGGTCGCCACGGTGATGAGCAACCTGGGCCTGAAGCTGGCCATGCGCGAGGCCGGCATCCGCCTGGTGGAGACCAAGGTGGGCGACCGGTACGTGCTGGAGGAGCTGCGCGCCCGCGGCCTGGCCCTGGGCGGCGAGCAGAGCGGACACATCGTCATGCCCGCGCATGCCACCACCGGAGACGGCCTGCTCACCGGCCTGCACCTGATGGCGCGCCTGGCGAGCACCGGCCGGTCGCTGGCCGAGCTGGCGTCGGTGGTGACCAAGCTGCCCCAGGTGATGATCAACGTGCCGGTGGCGGACCGGGACGCCGGCGCCGGCGCGCCCGAGGTGCTGGCCGCGGTCAGCGCCGCCGAGGCCGAGCTGGGCGAGACGGGCCGGGTACTGCTGCGGCCGTCGGGCACCGAGCCGCTGGTCCGGGTGATGGTCGAGGCGGCCACTGTGGACGTGGCCCGGTCGGTGGCGGAAACGATCGCCGACAAGGTCCGCGCGGCCAGCCCGGCTCGATGACGGCCACCGCTGGCCGTCGCTACGGCCAGGCTTCGCGGCCGAGGGTGTCTTCCGACATGCCCGGGCCGCTCATGGCCATGCCCGGGTCGCCCACGGCACGCGGTGGCGCCACATTCGAGCGTACGTGGTGTGGCGTCGCGCGACATCCGTCCACGATCTGATCTTTCGGCTGCCCGGCCCGGCTAGCGTCGTCTGGCGATGCCTGCACAAGACCTGCTCCCACAGACCCTGCCAGCCGAGCTCGGCGGCCGGATCGAGGCCGTACACCCCTTGACGCACAACGAAGGCAACGCCGCGACCGGCGGGATCTGGCGGGTGCGCGGCCCGGCCGGGAGCGCCGTCCTCAAGGTCGCCCGGCCGCCCGCCGACAAACCCGTCGGCTCCCCGGTCTGGCAGACCAGCGATGAGCCTTCACATTGGAACTACTGGCGCCGGGAGGTGTACGCCTACACGACCGGGTTCGCCGCGAGCGTCTACGCCGACGCCGGCATCGTCCCGCCCGCGCTGCTCGCCTGGGGCGAGCGTTCGGACGGCGCGATCGAGCTGTGGCTGGCTGAGGCCGCGGGCGCCCCGGGTCACACCTGGCCGGTGGCACGGATCGGCGAGTTCGCCCGGCAGCTGGGTGCGGCTCAGGCACGCTGGATCGATCGGGTGCCGGACCTGCCCTGGCTGTCGCGCCGCTGGCTCGCGCAGTACCTCGACCACGGACCGAGCAGCGGGGTCTGGATCAGCGGCGACGAGCACTGGAACCACCCGGTCGCGGCGGCGTGGCCGACCGCCGTGCGCGAGGAGCTGCGGCGGCTGTGGATGCGCCGCGGCGAGGTGCTCACGCAGGTGGAGGCGTTGCCGCGGACCGTCTGCCACCTCGACGTCTGGCCGAGCAATCTCTTCGCAGACGGTGCGACGAGCGTCCTGGTGGATTGGTCCTTCACCGGCGAAGGCGGGATCGGCGAGGACGCCGCCAACCTGATCGTGGACTCGGTGGCGGATGGGTTGATGGACATCGCGCTGCTGCCGGATATCGCCGACGCGGTCATCGAGGGGTACCTCGCCGGCCTGCGCGACGGCGGCTGGGCCGGCCCGCCGGATCTGGTGCGGCAGGCGATTGCCGCCTGTGCCGTGGCAAAGTACTCCTGGCTCGCCCCGTCCGTGCTGGGCCGGGTGATCCGCGACGGCCGGTGGGGGCACCCCCAGTACGGGCGGGACGCGTCCGGTGAGGACGCCCTGTGCCGGCTTCGCGGCCTGGTCACGCTGCTGGCGGAGTGGGCTCGCCGCGTGTGACGGCGGTCAGCGGAGCTTGCCCAGGCGGGCGACGGCGTCGGCCAGGACCTCCGGGCGCTTGCAGAACGCGAACCGGACCAGGTGGCGGCCCGCGTCCACGTGGTCGTAGAAGACCTGGGTCGGCACGGCCACCACGCCACAGCGCTCGGGCAGCCCGAGGCAGAACTCCACGCCGTCCTTGCCGCCGAGCGGGGTGATGTCCGCGGTGACGAAGTACGTGCCTTCCGGCCGCAGGACATCGAACCCGGCCGCGGCCAGGCCGGCGGACAACTGGTCCCGCTTGGCCTGCAGGTCGTCCCGGAAGCCGGTGAAGTACGCGTCCGGCAGTCCCAGCGCCACGGCCACCGCCGGCTGCAGCGGCGCACCATTGACGTACGTGAGGAACTGCTTGACCCTGGTGACGGCGGAGACCAGGGGGCGCGGGCCGGACGCCCAGCCGATCTTCCAGCCGGTGCAGGAGAACGTCTTGCCCGCCGACGAGATGCGCACCGTGCGCTCCCGCATGCCGGGCAGGGTGGCCAGTGGCACGTGCCGGCTCGCCGAGTCGGTGAAGACCAGGTGTTCGTACACCTCGTCCGTCACCGCGTACGCGTCGTACTCCTGGCACAGCTGCGCGATCTGGCTGAGCTCGTCGGCGGTGAACACCTTGCCGGTGGGGTTGTGCGGGGAGTTCAGCAGCACCACGCGGGTCCGTGGCCCGAACGCCGCCCGCAGCTCGTCCGGGTCGAACTCGTACCGGCCGCTGGCGGTGGGGCGCAGCGTCACCGGCCGGCGGGTGGCGCCGGAGAGGGCGATCGAGGCGGCGTACGAGTCGTAGTACGGCTCGAAGCAGACCACCTCGTCACCGGCCTCGCAGAGGGCGAGGATGGCCGCGGCGATCGCCTCGGTGGCGCCAGCGGTGATCAGGATCTCGCCGTCCGGGTCGTACTCCAGCCCCCAGAAGCGCTTCTGGTGCGCTGCCACGGCCGCACGCAGCTCCGGGATCCCGGGCCCGGGCGGGTACTGGTTGCGCCCGCCGCGCAGGGCGGCCTGCGCCGCGTCGAGCATCTCCGCCGGCCCGTCGGTGTCCGGGAACCCCTGGCCGAGGTTGACCGCCGAGGTGCGCACGGCGAGGTCCGACATCTCGGCGAAGATCGTCGTCCCGAACGGGCGCATCCGGGGCACCAGCGGATCGGCCTGGGGGGCGGGCGCGGGTGCGCCGGGAGCCGGCAGTGCGGGGGAGTGGGTCATGCCGCCCAGCCTATGCGGCCGCTCACCGGACGGGCCCGCTGGTACAGACGGCGGTGCGGCCGGTCTTCGTGGCGACCTGCTCCCCGTCCACCGAGATCTGGCAGGAGACCTCTGTGCCGGAAGGGCCGTAGGCGGTGAGGACGAGGAAGAACGTGTCGGTTCTGACCTCGGTCTGCCATGGCAGGTCAACCTGCTCGACTTTCAGGTTGTCGGCGGTGCGGTAGGCGACGGTGGCGGTGGGACCGTCTCCGGTCACCGCGTAACGGACCGTGTGCAGTGCGCCGTCCGGTAGCTCCGGGACCGGAAGCCAGCTCGGCAGGCCGGTCGGAAGCCAGTTCGGCAGGCCCGTCCGGAGGTCGCTGGGGCCGTCCGTCGGGCGGTCGCTCGGCGCCGAGGGCGGCGCCGCCTGCGACTCGGAGCCAGTACCGAGGCCGTGGCTGCTCACGGACAGGTAGGCGCCTATGCCGGCCAACCCGCACAGCGCGAGCGCCAGCACCGCGGCGGTAATGCCCAAAACCCGGCCGCGGGAGCTACGGGGGTACCCGGGCACGCCGGTCAGCGGCGGGTACGAGGCGGTCGGCTCCGGGTCCGTCTGCGGGTACGCGGGTGGCGGCTCCACCCGGGCGGAACCCGGCAGATAGGTGGGGTATCCGCCGCCCTCCGAGGGGTACGGAGGACCTTGTGGCGAGGAGAACGGCGGCGGATCCGCGGTCGGGTCCGGCTGGGGAGCGGCAGGTGGTTCGGTCATGGTCTATCCACGGTCACACCTCACGGCAAGGGGCGCGAGCGGATCCGTGTTTCGCGCAAGTCGGATGACTGATAGTACGGATTTCGCGCACGCGGTTTGCGCGAAAGTCCGCTAGGCTGCCGACCATGTGCGGGATTGTGGGGTACACGGGCGCCCGGCCGGCGCTCAGCATCGTGCTGGACGGGCTACACCGGTTGGAGTACCGCGGGTACGACTCCGCCGGAGTCGCCATGGTCAGTGATGGCGAGCTGCTGGTGGAGAAGCGGGCCGGCAAGCTGGCCAACCTGGAGAAGGCCCTGGACGAGCTGCCCAGTGGGTGCGGCATGGCGGAGGGCACCACCGGCATCGGGCACACCCGGTGGGCCACCCACGGCAGCCCCACCGACCGGAACGCCCACCCGCACCTGTCCCGGGACAACGGGATCGCGGTGATCCACAACGGCATCATCGAGAACTTCGCGAAGCTGCGGGTCGAACTGGAGGCCGCCGGTATCGAGTTCACCAGCGACACCGACACTGAGTGCGTGGCGCACCTGCTGGCCGAGGAGACCGCCGCGCTGGACGGCGGTGGCCGCCCGGAGCAGCGGCTGGCCGAGGCGATGCGGCGGGTCTGCCGGCGCCTGGACGGCGCGTTCACCCTGCTCGCCGTGGACGCGCGGGCACCCGGCGCGGTGGTCGGCGCCCGGCGCAACTCGCCGCTCGTGGTGGGCCGGGGCACCGGCGAGAACTACCTGGCCAGCGACGTCGCGGCGTTCATCGAGCACACCCGGGACGCGATCGAGCTGGGCCAGGACCAGGTCGTGCTGATCACCCCGGACTCGGTCGAGATCACCGACTTCGACGGCCGGCCGGCCGCCGGCAAGGACTTCCACATCGACTGGGACGCGTCGGCCGCGGAGAAGGGCGGCTACGACTGCTTCATGCTCAAGGAGATCGCCGAGCAGCCGCGCGCCCTCGCCGACACGCTGCGCGGCCGGCTCGGCGCCAGCGGCGAGATCCAGCTCGACGAGGTCCGCCTCTCCGACCAGGACCTGCGCGACGTGGACAAGGTGTTCATCGTCGCCTGCGGCACCGCCTACCACTCCGGGCTGGTCGCCAAGTACGCGATCGAGCACTGGACCCGCCTCCCCTGCGAGGTGGAGCTGGCCAGCGAGTTCCGGTACCGGGACCCGGTGCTCGACCGGTCCACGCTGGTGGTGGCGATCTCCCAGTCCGGCGAGACGATGGACACCCTGATGGCGCTGCGGCACGCCAAGGAGCAAAAGGCGCGGGTGCTGGCCATCTGCAACACCAACGGGTCGAGCATCCCGCGCGAGTCCGACGCGGTGCTCTACACCCACGCCGGCCCGGAGATCGCGGTCGCCTCGACCAAGGCGTTCCTCACCCAGCTGGTCGCCTGCTACCTGGTCGGGCTGCACCTGGCCCAGGTGCGCGGCATCAAGTACGCCGACGAGGTGTCCGCGGTGGTCGAGCAGTTGCAGGCCATGCCGTCCAAGGTCGACCGCGTGCTGGAGACGATGGAGCCGGTGCGCGAGCTGGCCCGCGCGCTGGCCGACTCGCGGTCGATCCTGTTCATCGGCCGGCACGTGGGCTACCCGGTCGCATTGGAGGGTGCGCTCAAGCTCAAGGAGCTGGCCTACATGCACGCGGAGGGGTTCGCCGCCGGCGAGCTCAAGCACGGCCCGATCGCGCTGGTCGACCAGGGCACGCCGGTGGTGTGCGTGGTGCCTTCGCCGGCCGGTCGCGGCGTGCTGCACGACAAGGTCGTCTCGAACATCCAGGAGGTGCGCGCCCGCGGCGCCCGGACCATCGTCATCGCCGAGGAGGGCGACGAGGCGGTCGTACCGTACGCCAACGACCTGATCTACGTCCCGCGGACGCCGACCCTGCTGGCTCCGCTGGTGACGGCGGTGCCGCTGCAGGTGTTCGCCTGTGAGATCGCGGCGGCCCGTGGCCACGACGTGGACCAGCCGCGCAACCTCGCCAAGTCCGTCACCGTCGAATAACCCCGCGATCTTGCAGTTGTGCCCCCGGAAAAAGCGCGACATGTCGCTTTTTCCGGGGTACCCAACTGCAAGATCGCGGAGAGGGATGCCGTTAAGGTGGCTGGCATGATTGTGGCGGTCGGTATCGACGTGGTGCTCGTCGAGCGGTTCGCCCGCGCCATCACGCGTACGCCGTTGCTGGCCGACCGCCTCTTCACCAAGGCCGAGCTGGTCACCCCGTCCGGCAACCCGCGGTCGGCGGAGTCACTGGCCGCGCGGTTCGCCGCGAAGGAGGCGGTGGCCAAGGCGCTGGGGGCACCGGCCGGGCTGCACTGGCACGACTGCGAGGTGGTCGCCGACCCGGACGGGCGGCCCTGGCTGACTGTCTCCGGCACGGTGGCCGCCGCGGCGGCCGAGCGCGGGGTGCGCCGGTGGCATCTGTCGCTGTCGCACGACGGCGGCATCGCGTCCGCAATGGTGGTGGCTGAGCAGTAGGGAGGCGGGATGCGCGGCGCGTGGCGGGTCTTCGACGTACGGGCGGCCGAGGAGGCGCTCATGAAGACGCTGCCCGAGGGGGCCCTGATGCAGCGCGCAGCGGCCGGCCTGGCGCGCCGGTGTGCGCTCCTCCTCGACGACGTGCGCGGCGGGGTGTACGGCAGCCGGGTGCTGTTGCTGGTCGGCGCCGGCAACAACGGTGGCGACGCGCTCTACGCTGGCGCGCGCCTCGCCGGCCGGGGCGCCGCGGTCGGCGCGCTGCTGCTCGCGCCGCAGCGGGCGCACGCCGGCGGCCTGGCCGCGCTGCTCCGGGCCGGCGGGCGGGTCGTCGACTCCGTACCGTCCGATGTAGATCTCGTGGTGGACGGCATCGTGGGTATCGGCGGCTCGGCCGGGCTGCGCGACCGGGCGGCCGAGGTGGTGGCGGGCATCGGCGAGGACGCGGTCGTCGTCGCGGTGGACGTGCCCAGCGGGGTCGAGGTGGACACCGGGAACCTCTCCGGTCCGGCCGTCCGCGCGGATGTGACGGTCACCTTCGGCTGCCTCAAGCCGGCGCTGGTGGTGGGCCCGGCGGCGCCGCTGGCCGGCCAGGTGGACCTGGTGGACATCGGCCTGGGCCCGTGGCTGCGCGGCACCCCGGCCGTCGAGGTGACGGAGAGCTCCGACATCGAGCAGTGGTGGCCGCGGCTGGCGCCCTCGTCGGAGAAGTACTCCCGCGGCGTGGTGGGGGTGGCCACCGGCTCGGCGACCTATCCGGGCGCCGCCGTGCTGTCGGTCGGCGGGGCGCTGGCCGGGCCGGCCGGCATGGTCCGGTACGCGGGCAGCGCGAAGGCGCAGGTGCTGGCGCAGCATCCGTCGGTGGTCGCCACGGAGAGCGTGGGTGACGCGGGCCGGGTGCAGGCCTGGGTGTGCGGCAGCGGCCTGGGCAGCGGCGAGGACGCCGGGGCCACCGTACGGGCCGTCCTGGCCAGCCCGGTGCCGGTGGTGCTCGACGCGGACGGCCTCAACGCGCTGGTGGACGGCAGCATGGCGGAGTGGCTGCGCGGCCGGCGGGCGCCGGTGGTGGTCACCCCGCACGACCGGGAGTTCGCCCGGCTGGCCGGCTCGCCGCCGGGTGGGGACCGGGTCGGTGCCGCGCTGCGCCTGGCCGCCCAGATGAACGCGGTGGTGCTGCTCAAGGGCGACCGCACCATCGTGGCCAGCCCGTCCGGGCAGGCCTGGGTGAACCCGACCGGCACCCCGGCGCTGGCCACGGGCGGCACCGGGGACGTTCTGGCCGGGCTGCTCGGCTCGCTGCTGGCGGCCGGGCTCAGCCCGCAGCGGGCCGCGGCGGCCGCCGCGTACCTGCACGGTCTGGCCGGCCGGGAGGCGGCCCGGCACGGCCCGGTGACCGCGGCCGATGTGGCGGCCGCGCTGCGTCCGGTCATCGCCCCCCTGTCGTCACGGTGAGACGGTCATCGCCCCCTTGTCGTCACCGTGAGATGAGTAGCGGCGAAACGGACATTTCGCGCGGCTAACCCCATGATCGACGGGATACATTGAGAGGATGTGGCAGGCCGAGGTCGCGGTCGACCTGGACGCGATTCGGGACAATGTGGCGCTGCTGCGCGCCGGGACCGCCGCCGAGGTGATGGCCGTGGTCAAGGCCGACGGGTACGGGCACGGCATGGTGCCGGCGGCCCGGGCGGCGCTCGCCGGCGGCGCCAGCTGGTTGGGTGTGTGCACCCTCGGCGAGGCGCTCCAGCTGCGCTCGGCCGGGATCACCGCCCCCGTGCTCGCCTGGCTGCTCGCCCCGGGCCTGCCCCTGCACGAGGGCGTCGCGGTCGACGTGGACCTGGCCGCGGCGAGCCTGGGCCAGCTCGCCGAGCTGGTGGCCGCGGCGAAGCTCGCCGGCCGCCCGGCGCGGGTCCACCTCAAGATCGATACTGGCCTGGGCCGGGGCGGCGCCACCCAGGACGACTGGCCGGCGCTGCTGGAGGCCGCGGCGAAGGCGCAGGCTGACGGCACCATCGAGGTGGTCGGCGTGTGGAGCCACCTGGCCTGCGCGGACGAGCCCGACCACCCGAGCGTCGACCGCCAGCGGGCGGCCTTCCTCGACGCGCTCGCGCTGGCCGAACGCTCCGGCATCCGGCCGCGGTACCGGCACCTGGCCAACTCGGCCGCCACGCTCACCCGCCCGGACACGCACTTCGACCTGGTACGCCCGGGGATTGCGGTGTACGGCCTGACCCCGATCCCGGGTCGGCACTTCGGGCTGCGGCCGGCGATGACCGCCCGGGCCCGGGTATTGCTGACCAAGCGGGTGCCGGCCGGCTACGGCGTGTCGTACGGGCATACCTACATCACGACCAAGGAGACCACGCTCGCGCAGATCCCGCTCGGGTACGGCGATGGCATTCCGCGCGCCGCCTCCAACGTCGGCCCGATCCAGCTCGCCGGTGCGGTGCGGACGATCGCTGGCCGGGTCTGCATGGACCAGGTCGTGCTCGACTGCGGGGACGACCCGGTGGCGCCGGGGGACGTGGCGGTCCTGTTCGGCCCGGGCGACCACGGGGAGCCGACCGCGGACGACTGGGCGGCGGCCCTCGGCACGATCAACTACGAGATCGTGACCCGGTTCGGCAGCGCCCGCGTGCCGCGGGTCTACCTCCGGGGTGAGCGGTGAGCGGCTTACCCGCCGGCGCCGATTCGGGCGGGAAGCGGAGACGGGCCGGCACATCCCAGCGTGCCGGCCTGCTCGGGGCGGTCCTCGCCGCTGCGGGTGTGGTCGGCGGTATCGCCGCCGAGCGGGCGCTGATCCGCCGGAGCCGGCGGCGGGAACCGGACCCGTACGCGGCGGTGAAGTTCGGCCAGCAGCCGTACGACGAGGCCCTGACGGTGACCGCGCCGGACGGCACGGACCTGTACGTGGAGATCGTGGAGCCGGTGGACGGGGTCGAGTTGGACCTCGGCTTCGATCCGGGCCGGCCCGAGCCGGTGCTCGTCTTCGTCCACGGCTTCTGCCTGGACATGGGCACGTTCTACTTCCAGCGCGCCGAGCTGGCCCGCCGCGGGGAGTACCGGATGGTCTTCTACGACCAGCCGGGGCACGGCCGGTCCGGGCGGCTTGAGTCCGGCGAGTACGAGCTGCCGGCGCTGGGCGAGGCGCTGCGCGCGGTGCTCGACGCGACCGTGCCGAAGGGGCCGGTCGTGCTGATCGGGCACTCGATGGGCGGGATGACCATCATGGCCTTCGCCGAGCAGTACCCGGAGATGTTCGGCGACCGGGTCGTCGGCGTGGTGCTGATGGCCACCTCCGGCGGCCGGCTGGAGCAGGTCAAGTTCGGCCTTCCGGCGATGGTCGGCAAGCTCGGGCAGCCGCTGCTGCCGCTGCTCAACGGGGTCACGCGGGTGACCGGCGGGGTGGTGGACCGGGCCCGGCTGGCCTCCTCCGACCTGGCCTGGCTGCTCACCCGGCGGTACGGGTTCGGCTCGCCGCGGCCCAGCCCGACCCTGGTGTCCTTCGTGGAGCAGATGAACTCGCACACCTCGACCGAGACCATCGCGCGGTACCTGCGCACGCTCTACACCCACGCGCGGTACCCTGCGCTGGTGGCGCTGCGCCACACGCCGGTCCTGGTGGTCTGCGGTGACCACGACATGATCACTCCGCTGGAGCACTCGGAGGAGATCTGCCGGCACCTGCCCGACGCCGAGCTGGTCGTCGTCCCGGGCAGCGGTCATGTGGTGATGCTGGAACACGCCGAGGAGGTCAACGCGGCGCTGTTCCGGTTCCTGGAGAAGATCGAATGACGCGCGGGTGGGCGGCGCTCGCCGCCGAGATCGCTGGCTGCGCGGCCTGCGCTGAGCTCGCCGCCGGCCGGCGGCGGGTCGTGGTCGGTGAGCCCGGCGCGAGCGGTCCGGTGGCGCGCGCGGCGGGCGGCGGCCCAGCCGGCCGGCCCGGCGGCGCCGTGACCGGTGGCGGGCTGGTGCTGGTGGGGGAGGCGCCGGGGGCCGCGGAGGACGCGGCCGGGCGGCCGTTCGTCGGCGCGGCCGGGCAGCTGCTCGACCGTACTCTCGCCGAGGTCGGCCTGGAGCGCTCCACAGTGGCCGTGCTCAACGTGCTCAAGTGCCGGCCGGTCTCGGTGGTCCCGCCCCGTGACGCTGTACGGGTGGACGATACGGTCCCGGCGAACCGCGCCGGACCGGGAATCCGGACCCGCAACCGGGCGCCGAAGCCCGGCGAGGTGGACCGGTGTCGGCCGTTCCTGGAGCGGCAGCTGGCCCTGCTCGCGCCCGGCCTGGTGGTCGCCCTCGGCCTGACCGCGGTGACCTGGTTCCTGGGCAAGGGGGTCACCCTCGCCGACGCGCGGGGGGCGGTCCACGAGGTGGAGGTGGCGGGGCAGGTGCTGCGGGTGCTCCCGACGTACCATCCGAGCGCTGCCCTCCGGTTCGGCTCGGCCGGCGCGCCCCTGGCGGCGCTGCGGGAAGATCTTGCGTACGCGGCGAAGGCTCTCCGATGACCGTCACCAAACTGCCCACCGTGGAGGACACCCGGGAGTTCGGGCGCCAGCTGGCACACCGGTTGCGCGCCGGGGACCTGGTCGTGCTGACCGGCCCACTGGGCGCCGGCAAGACGGTGCTGGCTCAGGGGATCGGCGCCGGGCTGGGCGTGGCGGGGGAGGTCACCTCGCCCACGTTCGTCATCGCCCGGGTGCACCGGCCGGATCCGGCGCGTGGCGGCCGGCTGCCGATGGTGCACGTGGATGCGTACCGGTTGGGCGCGGTCGCCGACCCCCGGGGCGAGGTGGACGCGCTGGACCTGGACGCCACGCTGGAGGAGTCGGTGACCCTGGTCGAGTGGGGCGAAGGGCTGGTCGAGCAGCTCGCCGACGCGTACCTCGAGGTGCGCATCGACCGGCTGGACGACGAGTCCCGGCTGGTCGAGCTGGTCGGGCACGGCGGCGACTGGGCCGCCCGGCTGGCTGGTTAGGCTGGCCTGGTGTACGCCCTGGTGGTCGACTCCTCCACGCCCGCGGTCACGGCCGCGGTGGTCGAGCTCGACGCCAGCGGCGTCGTCCTGCGCGCGGAACGGGCCACTGTGGACGCCAAGGCGCACGGCGAGCTGCTGGCCCCGCAGGTGCACGCGGTCCTGGCCGAGGCCGGCATCGCCGCGCGCGACCTGACCGCCGTCGTGGCCGGGGTCGGCCCCGGCCCGTTCACCGGCCTGCGGGTCGGCCTGGTCACCGCCGCCGCGCTGGGCCAGGCGCTAAACATCCCGACGTACGGCGTCTGCTCGCTGGACGGCCTCGGCGCTGCCCAGAACGGGTCCGGGCGGGGTGCGCAGGCGGGCGGGGGCCTTTCCGGGCGGGGTGCGCAGGCGGGCGGGGGTCCAACAGTGCTGGTCGCGACCGATGCCCGGCGCCGCGAGGTCTACTGGGCCGTCTACCGCGACGGCGTACGGATCACCGGCCCGGCGGTCGACAAGCCCGACGCCGTACCGGCGGAGGCCGACTACGCCGTCGGGGAGGGTGCCATCCGCTACGCCTCGCTGCTGCGGCTTCCGGTACTCCCGCAGCCGCGCTACCCGTCGGCGCTGACGCTGGCCACCCTCGCCGCCGACCGGGTGCTGGCGGGCAAGCCGTCCGAGCCGCTCACCCCGCTGTACCTGCGCCGCCCCGACGCCGCGGAGCCGAAGCCCGCGAAACCGGTGTTGCGATGAGGATCGAGCGCTTCCGGTGGTGGCACATCGACCAGGTGATTCCCCTGGAGGCGGACCTGTTCGGGGCCGAGCAGTGGTCCGCCACCATGTTCTGGAACGAGCTGGCCAGCGGGCACTACTACCTCGTCGCGGTGGAGGGCGACACGGTGCTCGGCTACGCCGGGCTCGCGGTCAGCCCGCCGTACGAGGCGTGGGTGCAGAACATCGCGGTACGGCGGGAGGCGCAGCGGCAGGGCATCGGCCGGGCGCTGCTGGAGGCGTTGCTCGCCGAGGCGGAGCGCAACGGGGTGCGCAAGGTGCTGCTGGAGGTCGCGGTGGACAACACCCCGGCCCAGAAGCTCTACGCGCAGTACGGGTTCGATGCGGTCGGCCTGCGGCGCGGGTACTACCAGCCGAGCGGTACGGATGCGTTGGTGATGGCGCGCGTCGACGAGCAGGGCGACGCGAGTGCCACAACCTCGACGGGTGGCGGGGGCGAAGATGACATCGCGTGACGAGCCGCTGGTGCTCGGCATCGAGACATCCTGCGACGAGACCGGCGTCGGCATCGTGCGCGGGCACACCCTGCTCGCCGACGCCCTGGCGTCCAGTGTGGAAGAACACGCCCGGTTCGGCGGCGTGGTGCCGGAGGTGGCGAGCCGGGCGCACCTGGAGGCGATGGTGCCCACAATGGAGCGGGCGCTGGCCGAGGCGGGGGTGACGCTGGCCGACGTGGACGCGATCGCCGTCACCGCCGGGCCCGGCCTCGCCGGGGCGCTGCTGGTGGGGGTGGCCGCGGCCAAGGGGTACGCGCTCGCCGCGGAGAAGCCGGTCTACGGGGTGAACCACCTTGCCGCGCACGTGGCGGTGGACACCCTGGAGCACGGTCCGCTGCCCGAGCCCGCGGTCGCCCTGCTGGTCTCCGGCGGACATTCCTCACTGTTGCTTGTCAACGATCTGGCCGGGGGCGGGCGGGACGCGCAGGCGGGCGGGGTCATCCCGCTCGGCGGCACCATCGACGACGCGGCCGGCGAGGCGTTCGACAAGGTGGCCCGGCTGCTCGGCATGCCGTTCCCGGGTGGCCCGCCGATCGACCGGGCGGCCCGGCAGGGCGACCCGGCGGCGATCGCGTTCCCGCGCGGGCTGACCGCGGCGAAGGACCTCGCCGAGCACCGGTTCGACTTTTCCTTTTCCGGGCTGAAGACGGCGGTGGCCCGCTGGGTGGAGGCAAGGCAGCGGGCCGGGGAGCCGGTGCCGGTGGCCGACGTGGCGGCGAGCTTCCAGCAGGCCGTCTGCGACGTGCTCACCGCCAAGGCGGTCGACGCCTGCCGGGCGAACGGCGTGTCCACTCTGGTGATCGGCGGCGGGGTGGCGGCCAATTCGCGGCTGCGTGAGCTCGCGGAGCAGCGGTGTGCCCGGTACGGCATCATCCTGCGCGTGCCCCGGCCCAAGCTGTGTACCGACAACGGCGCGATGGTGGCGGCGCTCGGCGCGCACCTGGTCGGTGCCGGCGTGCCGCCCAGCCGGCTGGACCTGCGCGCCGACTCCGCCCTGCCGCTGACCGCGGTCACGGTATAGGGTGGCCCGCCGTGATCGTGCGGATGTGGGAGGTACGTGCCCGGCCGGAGCGGCTGGGGGAGTTGCTCTCGTGGGTGTGCGACCGGGCGTTGCCGGAGGTTGAGGTGCTTCCGCCGCACGTCTCCAGTGAGGTGTACGCCTCGACCGACCGGGTCGTGGTCATCTCCCGCTGGCGCAGCGACCCGGTGGCGCTCCCCGATCCGCCCGCCCAGCTGGTCGCCCGGCCGCCGCACTCCTGGGACTTCGCGCCGGTAGACCGTTGACGCCAGCCGTGGCGGGACCGCCGACCCGGCTCGGCGGTCCCGCCACGCGCTTGCGCTGGCCGCTACTCGGTCGCGTCCCGGCGCCTTCTCATGACGATGAGGACGACGGCCCCGCCGACGATCACCGAGGCAAGGCCCAGGCCGGCGAAGGTGGGGATGTCGTCGCTGCCGGTCGTGGGGAGCACGGCCGGCGATGTCGTGGCTTTCGTCGGCGACTTCGTCGGCCGCTTGGTGGGAGATTTGGTCGGCTTGGTCGGCGACATCGTCGGCTTCTTGGTCGGCTTGGTCGGCGACATCGTCGGCTTCTTCGTCGGGCGCTTCGTGTGAGTCGTCGGCGGGCAGGGCTTGCCCCGGCTGTCCTTGGTGTGGCACGGGCGCGGATCCGTGGTGGAAGCCGAACTGGTGGCCGACGCGACGCTGCCGTACGCCGTCAGCCCCAAAGCTGTGAGCGCACCGATACCCAGTGCGATGATTGCCTTCCTCATGTACATAGGTTCTCCTGTTGCATCGAAACACTTGACTGCATCGGGAGGCGGCAGCGGCCTGGCCCTCCGATATGGACTCGCTGGCGGACAACAGCGCCGCGCTCAGTACCCCGCACTTCTCAGGGCAAACACAGAAATTTGTGACAGTCCGCCTGGCGCGCCGGCTAGCGGCGAGGCGCCGGACGCTGGCTACTCAGGACGGAGGGCAGCTCGCTGAGCGCGCGGATGGCCGGACCCGACCACGCAGGGTCACTGTCTGCGTGCTCTGTGGTGCGGATGGCGTACATGCCGAGGGCCGAGGCGCCGGCCAGCTCGTCGTCCGCGCCGTCGCCGACGTAGTAGCATTCCGCCGGCGCCACGCCCAGCTGCCGGCAGGCGGCCAGGTAGATGCCCGGATCCGGCTTGGCCACCCGCAGCTCGCTGGAGAACGCGGCCCCGTCGAAGTACGGCGCCAGCTTGCTCTCCCGCCAGCGGTCCGCCGTCCCGGGAGTGACGTTGCTGACCAGGCCGATCCGCCAGCCGGCCAGCCGTAGCTCGTCCAGAGTAGAGAGTGTCTGGTCGGGGACGGCGACCAGATCCGCGGTCATGGCCCGGCGCACCGCGACCGCCCGTTCGACCTGCTCGTCGGTGGGTGTCCCGCCGACCCGGCTGGCGATCGTCCGGATCGTGTCGGCCAGCCCACCCAAGGCGCCGGTGTAGCGTTCGGGGGCAGCCGCGGCGAATGCCTCGTCGTACGCCAGCGCATCCACTCCGAGCACCGCGGCGATCTGGGCGTTGACCGCGGCCCGGGTGCCGCCAGGCCCGGCCGGCACCAGGGTGTTGAACAGGTCGAAGAGCACCGCGCGCCGCACCCGCCCAACCTACCCGGCCGGCCGGACGTGCCAGAGTGCCGGCGCCCGGTCGTCCATTTTGGGCACATCCGGCGCACAGTGCCGCGCGCCGTTGCCCGACCGGTGCCAGCGGTCAGCGGTCCGACGCGACCTGCTGGGGCGTGAGCGGCGCGCATCTCGGCCACCTCTTGGTGCGCGACATTACAAAGGAGTCTTTGCATAGCTATCGTTGCAAAGATGTCTGGGGATGATGGGAAGCAGATCCAGCTCGACGCCACCTCGCTGCGCGGCATCGCCCACCCGCTGCGCGTACGCATTCTGGGCATGCTCCGCGAGTACGGGCCGTCCACCGCCACCCGACTGGCCGAGCGCCTCGGCCAGTCGACCGGTGCCACCAGCTACCACCTGCGCCAGCTTGCGCAGTACGGCTTCGTCGTCGAGGAGGGGGGCCGCGGTGCCGGCCGGGAACGCTGGTGGCGCGCCGCGCACCAGCGGACGATCTTCAACACCGAGAGCGTGGCCCGCCAGGCGGACGCCGAGACCGATGTCTACCTGCGCAGCGTGGCCGCCGCGTACGCCGAGCGGGTGGACCGGTGGATCAGCGAGCGGCCGTCGCTGCCGCCCGAGTGGTCCGGGGCGTCCACCCTCAGCGACTGGTCGCTGCGGCTGACGCCGGCCGAGGCCAGGCAACTGCTCGACCAGCTCGGCGCCCTGGTTTCCCGGCAGCGCCAGGAGCCAGCGGCCGGCGGCGACGCACCGGAGGGGGCGCGGCGCGTGGTGGTCCAGCTCCAGCTGATGCCGTTTGCGGCGACGCCGGACGAGGTCCCGGAATGAGGCGGGGCCTGTTCGGGTTGCTCGCCGCCGCGGGTGTCTCGCTGCTCGGCAGCCGGATGAGCATCGTGGCACTGCCGTGGTTCGCGCTGGTCACCACCGGCAGCCCCGCCAGGACTGGGCTGGTCGCGTTCGCCGAGATGCTGCCGTACGTGCTGGCCTGCGCGACCGGCGGTCCGGCGCTGGACCGGCTCGGCGTCCGCCGGGCGAGCATCGCCGCGGACCTCGCCAGTGGGCTCGCCGTCGTCTCGATCCCGCTGCTGCACGCCGCCGGATCGCTCCACTTCGGAGCACTACTCGGCCTGGTCGGGGTGGCGGGCCTGCTGCGCGGCTTCGGCGACACCGCCAAGCGGGTGGTCTTCGCGCATGTCGTCGCGCGGTCGGGAGTCGAGCTGACCAGGGCCACCAGCATCCAGGACGGGATCAGCCGGGCTGCGGCCGGCCTGGCTCATCTTCGGCGGGCTCTACCTGCTGGCCACGCTCGTCCCGTTCGTCCGTCCGGTCTGGCGGGAGATGGACCGCAAGCCCGAGCCCGTCCTGGGCCGGACGGCGGTCAGAGCGGCAGCACGTACTTAATGAAGCCCCGGTTCTCGGCGACCTGGTCGTAGAGCCGCCGAGCGGTGTGGTTGTCCGCCTTCGTGTGCCAGTACAACCGGTCGCAGCCCTGGCGGCGGGCCCACGCCGCGGTGGCCTCGATCAGCGCCCGGCCAACGCCCCTGCCGCGCGCCTCGGGAGCGGTGAAGAGGTCCTGCAAATAGCAGACGTCGGGCGATGTCGTGCTCGCGTGGACCAGGAAGTGGGCGATCCCGACCAGGCGATCGTCCAGGCGCGCCCCGAGCGCGTGCATCCGGTCGCCGAACGCTGATCATCTATCCCCCGGTTTCGGTCTATGGACCGCGCAAGCCGGTTGCGGACCGTAGCACTGGATACAAAGAGTGCGTTGTGACGCATCCGGGTGCCCGCCGTATCACCCGGTACTGGTGTCGGGCGACGGCATCGCCGCGTTCATCCATTGACGATCGGCGAACGGCTCGGTCATCAGATATTGACGGATCTCATCGTACCAGTGCATCGTGGGCGGAGCGGGCAAGGCCTTTCCACCTCCCGCACCTCACCCCCAGGGAGATCCGATGAACCTCTTCCCGAAGCGCACGGCACTGCTCGCCGCAGGAACGGCGGCGGTGGTCACCGCCGGTGCCCTGGTCGGCCTGCCCGGCGCCGCACCGGCCGCCGGTCCATTGCCCTGCGACATCTACGCCTCCGCCGGCACGCCGTGCGTGGCCGCGCACAGCACGACGCGGGCGCTCTTCGCGGCGTACAACGGGAACCTCTACCAGGTACGCCGTGCCTCCGACAACGCCACCGCCAATATCGGCGTGCTGGCCCCGGGCGGCTACGCGAACGCCGCCGCGCAGGACGCGTTCTGCGCCAACACGACCTGCGTCATCTCCGTCATCTACGACCAGACGTCGCGCCACAACGACCTCACCCCGGCGCCGCCGGGCGGCGTCGGTGGCCAGGACAACCCGGTACCGGCAGACGCCCTGCCGGTGACCGCCGGCGGGCACACGGTCTACGGCGCGTCGTTCTCCGGCATCATGGGCTACCGGGACAACTCCACCTCCGGCGTCGCCACCGGCAGCCAGCCGGAGGGCATGTACGCGGTCATGTCCGGCACGCACTACAACAACCGGTGCTGCTTCGACTACGGCAACGCGGAGACCAACAACCTGGACAACGGCAACGGCCACATGGACGCCATCTACTTCGGCACGCTGTGCTGGTTCTCGCCGTGCAACGGCAGCGGCCCCTGGGTGATGGCCGACCTGGAGAACGGCCTGTTCCAGTCCAACACCGGCGGCAGCCAGAACCCGTCGTACACCGGCAACCGGGCGCCGTTCGTGACGACCATGCTGAAGAACAACGGCACCAACTTCTTCGCGCTCAAGGACGGCAACGCGCAGTCCGGCGGGCTGTCCACCAGGTACTCCGGACCGCTGCCCACCTCGCGCCCCGGCTACTCGCCGATGCACAAGGAGGGCGCGATCATCCTGGGCATCGGCGGTGACAACAGCAACACGGCCATCGGGTCGTTCTTCGAGGGCGCGATAACCGCCGGCCTGCCGACCGACGCGGCCGAGAACGCGGTGCAGGCGAACATCACCTCGGTCGGCTACGGCGGGCCGAGCCCGGTCGCCAGCGGCACCCTCAACCCCGGGTCCACCATCTCGCTGCGCGCCACCACGGCGTGCTGCACCACGCGCTACATCCGGCACCAGAACGACAACGCCATCACCTCGGTGGTCAACTCGGGCAGCCCGCAGCTGGACAAGGACGATGCGACCTGGATCGTCCGGCGCGGCCTGGCGAACAGTTCGTGCGTGTCGTTCGAGTCGCGCAACTACCCGGGGGACTTCCTGCGCCACTTCAACTTCCAGCTGCTGCGGCAGCCGATGGACGGCAGCGCGATCTTCCGCGCGGACGCCACGTTCTGCCCGGAGCCCGGCAAGAACGGCCAGGGCACCTCGTTCCGGTCGTACAACTATCCAGACCGGTACATCCGTCACTACAACCACACGGTCTACATCGCGAGCAACGGCGGCTCACACGCGTTCGACGCGTCGGCGCTGTGGGCCGACGACGTGAGCTGGGTGGTCAGCTCCCCCTGGACGCCGTAGCCCTCCCCTCCCCGCGATCTCGCAGCCGCGCTGCGAGATCGCGGGGTCTCAGTGGGCGGCTATCGGGGCGAGCGTGGCCTCGGTGAGCCGGACCAGGTCGGCCGGGGAGAGCTCCACCTGCAGGCCCCGCCGGCCAGCCGAGACGTAGATGGTCTCGAATTTCTCCGCCGATGCGTCGATCACGGTGGGCAGTCGCTTGCGCTGGCCCAGCGGGCTGATCCCGCCCCGCACGTACCCGGTGGTGCGCTCGGCCAGCCGGCGCTCGGCCAGCGCGGCGCGCTTACCGCCGGTCACGGCGGCCAGCGCCTTGAGGTCCAGCTCCCCGGTGACCGGGACGACGGCCACGGTCAGCGCGCCGTCGATCTCGGCGACCAGCGTCTTGAACACCCGGGCCGGCGGCACGCCGAGCGCCGCGGCCACCTCCGCACCGTAGTTGGGAGCATCCAAAGCGACCTGGTACGGGTGCAGCCGGTGCGCGACCTTCTGCTTGGCCAGCAGTGCCGTCGCCGGAGTCCCTTGGCCCGCCACGCCGCCGACCCTACCGGCCGACCGGGGCGCACAGCAGCGCGGTCGGGGCGCCGGCCACCCGGGTCAGCATCACGGTCGCCGCGGCGGACCCGGACAGGCGCAGGCTCCGGCGTAGCGCCTCGACATCCACCGCCGAGCCCCGCTTGTGGATCTCCACCCGTCCCACGCCCCGTGCCCGCAGCGCAGCCCGCAACCGCTTGACGGAGAAGGGAATGACCTCCTCGACCGCGAAGCAGCGGGCGAACGGCGTCTGGACGGCCCGGGATGCGTACACGTAGGCGATCGACTCGTCGGCCAGCACGCCGTCCAGCGTCTCGGCGAGCTCGGCGACCAAATGCGCGCGCACCACCGCCCCGTCCGGGTCGTAGAGGAACGGCCCGACCGGGCCCACCGGCGCGCGCGCCTGGCCGCCGCCGGTCAGCTGGTGGTCCGCCGGCAGCAGGCTGGCCCGGCGCGGCACCCGGGCGAGCGGGCCGCACCAGAAGGTCGCCTCCACGACGTCGCCGGCGACGCTCACCCACTCCGCCTCGGCGCCGGGCGGGACCAGCTCGTGGTCGATGCCGGGGGCGAGCTTGAGGACGGTCCGGGGCACCCGGGCGGGCAGCCCGGCGACGAAGTCCCAGGGTGGCGAGTAGGAGGGCGGCTCGAAGATCCGGCGGCCGGTCCGCCCGCTGCGCCGGGCCGGGTCGCAGAAGACCGCATCCACATCGGACAGGTCGACGTCCGTGGCGTCGCGGCACTCCACGCGTATCAGGTGGGCCAGACCGAGCGCGGCGGCGTTGGCGGCCGCGACGGCGGCGGTGGCCGGGTCGGCGTCCACCGCGTACACCCGGATGCCGGCCCGGGCCGCGGCGATGGCGTCGGACCCGATGCCGCAGCCGAGGTCGGCCAGCGACCGCACCCCGGCGGCGGCCAGCCGCGCGGCCCGCCGGGCGGCCACCACCGACCTGGTCGCCTGCTCCAGCCCGGCCCGGGTGAAGAACATCCGCCCCGCGTCCGGGCCGAACTTGGGCTCCGCCCGGCGGCGCAGCTCGGCCTGGGTGAGCGCGGCGGCCGCGAGGGCGGGCTCCACGTCGCGCGCCCGCAGGGCGGCGGCGGCCGCCAGCGGGTCAGCTCCGGCCAGCTCGGTGGCTGCGGCCAGCACCGCCTGGCCCGCTGGCGTCCGCAGGGCGGCGAGCTGATCGCCGGTCACCGTTGCTCGGCCGGATGCTCCACCACGCAGTCCGGGCCGGGGAAGACCAGCCGCTCGTGCCCGTCGGGGAACCGCACCAGGTAGGGTGGGCGCCCCTCGCTGCCCCGTACCTCGACGATCTCACCGATCCGGTCCCGCGCGCCGACTACATTGCTGTGCACGCGCAACCGGTCGCCGACTGCCGCCTGCATACGATCGCCTCCCGTGCTAACGGCGCTTGTCTTCTGAGATTGCCGTACCAGCCGGCGGTACGCACCAGGTTGGGGCAAGATTGTTGGCGCGGCAGCTCGGCCGGTTGGCACTCTCCTTGACGGAGTGCTAGCGGCCGGAATAACCTGCGGTTAGCACTCTCGTGTCGAGGGTGCTAGCTCATGGGCGCGGCCCGTGAGCGCTCGCCAGGGTGACCGGCACCCGCGACGACGGCCGCCGGGCGGGATGGGAAGAGAACAAGACGAGCGGCCGGACAGGTTCCGGCCGGCAGCGAGACGAGTACCCCAGGAGGGTATGCCCGTGACTACCGCGACGAAGGTTGCGATCAAGCCGCTCGAGGACCGGATCCTGGTCCAGGCGAACGAGGCTGAGACGACCACGGCGTCGGGCATCGTGATTCCCGACACCGCCAAGGAGAAGCCGCAGGAGGGCACGGTCCTCGCGGTGGGGCCCGGCCGCGTTGACGACAAGGGGAACCGGATCCCGATTGACGTGAAGGTCGGCGACACGGTGATCTACTCCAAGTACGGCGGCACCGAGGTCAAGTACGCCGGCGAGGAGTACCTCGTGCTCTCCGCGCGTGACGTGCTTGCGGTTATCGAGAAGTGACGATCTAGCGAAGCGATCGCTGCCCCGGGCCGGGTCTCCGGCTCGGGGCAGCGGGCGTCATGAAGGGAACGCATAACACCATGGCGAAGATCCTGAGCTTCTCCGACGACGCGCGGCACCTGCTCGAGCACGGGGTGGACACGCTGGCCGACACGGTCAAGGTCACCCTGGGCCCGCGTGGGCGCAACGTCGTGCTGGACAAGAAGTTCGGCGCTCCCACCATCACCAACGACGGCGTGACCATCGCCAAGGAGATCGAGCTGGCCAACCCGTACGAGAACGTGGGTGCCCAGCTGGTCAAGGAGGTGGCCACCAAGACCAATGACGTGGCCGGTGACGGCACCACCACCGCCACCGTGCTGGCCCAGGCGATGGTCCGCGAGGGCCTGCGCAACGTGGCCGCCGGCGCCAACCCGACCGCGCTCAAGCGGGGCATGGACGCGGCGGTCGAGCGGGTCTCCGCGGCGCTGCTGGAGAAGGCCACCGAGGTGGCCGGCAAGAGCGAGATCGCGCACGTGGCCACCATCTCCGCCCAGGACTCGGCCATCGGCAACCTGATCGCCGAGGCGATGGAAAAGGTCGGCCGGGACGGTGTCATCACCGTCGAGGAAGGCTCCACGCTCGCCACCGAGCTGGAGCTCACCGAGGGCATGCAGTTCGACAAGGGGTACATCTCCCCGCACTTCGCCACCGACAAAGACGGCTCGGAGGCGGTGCTCGAGGACGCGTACGTCCTGATCACCACCCAGAAGCTGAGCAGCATCGAGGAGCTGCTGCCGGTGCTGGAGAAGGTGCTGCAGACCGGCAAGCCGCTGCTGATCGTGGCCGAGGACGTGGAGGGACAGGCGCTGGCCACCCTGGTGGTCAACGCGATGCGCAAGACCGTCAAGATCTGCGCGGTGAAGGCGCCCGGCTTCGGTGACCGCCGCAAGGCGATGCTGCAGGACATGGCGATCCTCACCGGCGGGTCGCTGATCGCGCCCGAGCTGGGCTACAAGCTCGACGGGATCGGGCTGGAGGAGCTGGGCACCGCCCGGCGGGTCGTGGTGGACAAGGAGAACACCACGATCGTCGACGGCGGCGGCAGCGACGCCGACGTGCAGGCGCGCATCGACCAGATCCGCAAGGAGATCGAGGCGACCGACTCCGACTGGGACCGGGAGAAGCTGCAGGAGCGGCTGGCCAAGCTCTCCGGCGGGGTCGCCGTGATCCGCACCGGGGCGGCCACCGAGGTCGAGATGAAGGAGCGCAAGCACCGCATCGAGGACGCCATCGCGGCCACCAAGGCGGCGGTGGAGGAGGGCATCGTCCCCGGCGGCGGTGCGGCGCTGGTGCAGGTGGCCAGTGTGCTCGACGGCGACCTGGGCCGCACCGGGGACGAGGCGACCGGCGTCGCCATCGTCCGCAGGGCGCTGGACGAGCCGCTGCGCTGGATCGCACAGAACGCCGGCGAGGACGGCTACGTGGTGGTCGAGCAGGTCCGTGGCCAGGAGTGGGGCCACGGGTTCGACGCGGCCACCGGCAAGTACGTGGACCTGGTGGCCAGTGGCATCGTCGACCCGGTGAAGGTGGCCCGCAACGCGGTGACCAACGCCGCGTCGATCGCCGGGATGCTGCTGACCACGGAGAGCCTGGTGGTGGACAAGCCGGAGAAGCCGCAGCCCGCGCAGGCCGGCGGCCACGGCCACGGGCACCAGCACGGCCCCGGCTTCTGACCGGCAGCCGGAACGCGTCGATCATGGGGTTGGCGCGCGGGGGCGGCTTTCTCGCGGCGCCAACCTCATGATCAACCGGATGATGGGCGGTGACGTGCTGTTGCCGACCGGGGCCGGTGCCGTTGACACTTGACCGGTGCGGCTGGGACCCAAGACCTCCGGGGCGCTGACCGGCATCACCGCCGCCGCCGTCGCGCTGGGCGTGGCGGAGCTGGTGGCGGTCGCCACCGGACCGCGGTCCGCCCCGGTCACCGCGGTCGGCGGGCTGGTGGTGGACCATGTTCCCGGCCCGGTCGAGCGCTTCGCCATCGACATCTTCGGCGTCCACGACAAGGCCGTGCTGCAGGCGGGCACAGTGCTCCTGCTGTTCGCGTCCGCCGCGCTCATCGGCATCGCCGCGGTCCGCAACCTCTGGTATGGCATGGCCGGCGTCGCCGGCTTCGGCGCGGTCGGCGCGGTGGCCGCGGCGACCCGGTACCACGCCGGCGGCCAGGCTGTCCTGCCGTCCCTGGCCGGGGCGGCCACCGCCGCGGCGCTCATGGTCACCGCGATCCGGCAGGCCGCCGGGGACGGCGCGAGAGCCGACCGGCGGCAGTTTCTCACCGCGGCGGCGGGCGCGCTCGGGTTCGCCGCCGTCGCCGGCTTCGGCGGGCGGTGGCTGTCCACCCGTCGGGACGTGGCCGAGGCCCGTGCCGCGGTGTCCCTGCCCCGACCGGCGAGCCCCGCACCGGCCGTGCCGGCGGACGCGGACATCAGGGCGAGCGGCCTAACGTCCTATGTGACCGGTAACGCCGACTTCTACCGGGTCGACACCGCGCTGGTCGTGCCCCGGGTCGACCCGAGGACCTGGCAGCTGCGGGTGCACGGGCGGGTGCGCAGGAGCTTCACGATCAGCTTCGACGAGCTGCTGCGCCGCCCGATGGTCGAGCGGTACATCACCCTGGCCTGCGTCTCGAACGAGGTGGGCGGCGACCTGATCGGCAACGCGCGCTGGCTCGGCGTACCGGTCAAGGACCTGCTGGAGCAGGCCGGCCCGCTGGCCGGCGCGGACCAGGTGGTGGCCCGGGCGACCGACGGCTGGACCTGCGGTGCGCCGACCGCGGCGCTGCTCGACGGCCGCGACGCGCTGCTCGCGGTGGGCATGAACGGCGAGCCGCTGCCGCTGGAACACGGCTTCCCGGTGCGGATGGTGGTGCCGGGCCTGTACGGCTACGTGTCGGCCTGCAAGTGGATCACCGAGCTGGAGCTGAGCAGCTTCGCCGACTTCGACGCGTACTGGGTGCCGCGTGGCTGGGCGCAGCAGGCGCCGGTCAAGACCCAGTCGCGGATCGACACCCCGCGCGGCAGGGCCACTGCGGGGACGGTCACCGTCGCGGGCGTGGCGTGGGCGCAGCACCGCGGCATCGGCAAGGTCGAGGTACGGGTGGACGACGGTCCCTGGCAGACCGCCACGCTCGCCGGGACGGTGTCGGCGGACACCTGGCGGCAGTGGTACTGGCGATGGGAGGCCACGCCCGGCAAGCACACGCTGACCGTGCGGGCGACCGACGCCACCGGCGCGGTGCAGACCGGACAGGTGGCGCCGCCCGCCCCGGACGGCGCCACCGGGTGGCATTCGGTCACCGTGCGAGTGGACTGAGCCGGCGGTCGGCGGGGGCGCGCTGTGCCGGGAGCCGGCTCGCCGGCGGCCGCGGTGCGCCGCTGCTGATCCGCTGCTTGAGGCGTCGCTCCAGGCGGGCCAGGTCGACCCGGCGGTGGCGCAGGTCGGCGGCGTCCTCCCAGCCGAGCGCGAGCAGGCGCAGGCGCTCGGCCTCGGTGAAGCCGCCCCAGACCCCGTACGGCTCCTGCACGGCCAGGGCGTGCGCCGCGCACTCGGACCGTACCGGGCAGCCCAGGCAGAGAGCCTTCGCCTTCGCCTCCCGGCGGGTGCGAGACGACCCCCGCTCGCCGTCCGGGTGGAAGAACTGAGCGCTGTCCCGCCCCCGGCACGCTCCCCGCAGCTGCCAGTCCCAGCTGTCCGCTACGGGTCCGGGCAACCGGCGTACGTTCGACATCACTATCTCCTCCGGCGTGGCCTGCCACGCGGAGCGGGCGCGATGGGCCACGCTGGTCGGGTTCGCTGACGTCCAACTCTTTACCCACGGCCTGCGGTGTTCACTCCTGTCACAGGCCACCGCATCCACCATCCGGCCAGCCGAGCCGATCTTTTCCGCTCTTTCCACGAAATGCCATAACGAAGCCAGATTTTCTGGTCTTCTCTTTGTGGAGAGAGGGAGACAAGGGTGCGTGAGGTTATCGGGCGGGATGCGGGGACGGGCGCGGGAGTAACGGTCCTGGTGGTTGTCCGGACCGCACTGGCCGCGCAGACCGTCTCATCGTGCGCGGCGAGCCTTGGCGTCGCTGGGGCGGTACGGACCGCGGTCTCCGAAACGGAGGCGATGGCCCGGCTGACCGGTTCGCCCGTTGACGTGATACTCGCAGACACCGCGGTCACCAGGCCGGACAGTGTGGGCTTCACCCGCCGGGTGCTGGCCCGGTCGCCGCACTCGACGCTGGTGCTGTTCGGACCGGAGGATCCGGCGGTCGCCGCGGCCGCGGTCGCCGCCGGCGCCCGCGGCGTCCTCCGCGGCGCGGACCAGGATCTGGTCAGCCTCGTGGCGAAGGCGCTGTTGCTGCTGCTGCCGGCCGCCGCGCCGCCGGCGGCGACCGCCGCGCCGGCGTCCCTCGCCGCGGTACGGGCGGCGACCGCGCACGGCGAGGACGGTGACGCGCTGAGCACGGTCGTGCCGGCCCAGCGCAGCGACACTCCCGGGCTGGCGGGCCACCTGGGCGGCGTCCTTCCCACCGGGCCGGCACAGCCCCCCGGCGGCCGGTTGGTCGCTGGCGCGGCGCTGGGCGGGCAGCCGAATCTCGCGCTCGGCGGGGCGCGGCCGGGCGCGCCCGGCGCAGACCGCCGTCGGGCGGCGCTGACCGAACGCGAGCTGCAGGTGCTGCGGGGGATGGCGGACGGCAAGAGCAACGCCGAGATCGGGCGGGAGCTGTTCGTCTCCGAGGACACCGTGAAGACCCATGCCCGCCGGCTGTTCCGCAAGCTCGGCGCCCGGGACCGGGCACACGCGGTGGCCGCCGGCTTCCGCTCCGGGCTGGTCGCCTGAGCCGGTCCTCCGGCCGCCGCCGACGGCTCGCCCGCCGGCCACCCTGCCCACCGGGCGAACTGGTCCGGCCGAGCCGCCTGGTCCGGCCGGCTACTGGTTCGCCGGGCGGTCCGGGTCGTCGGCGATCTCGGTCAGGGTGTCGTGCACGCCATCGGCGTACCCGCGGGCGTACTCCCACGTGACGTAGTGGTCCGGGTCCGGGTCGTACGCCGGCTCGTGCACCCGCGGCCGGCCCGAGTCAAGCAGGTGGCGCAGGTTGCCGCGCAGCAGGTCCCAGTCGAAGTAGTGCGGCTCGTGACAGTCCTCGCACTCGATGACCAGGCCGCGTACCCCGAGCGGGGTGAGCAGCGCCTGGTAGACCTCCAGGTCGGCGAGGTCCTCCAGCACGTCCTGCCGCTCGCCCTCGGTCAGCGGGTCCAGCTGCGCGTCCTCGCCGTCCAGGTCATCCAGCCCGGACGACGGGTCGGCGGGGTCCCCGCTGAACGGATCGATGGGCTCGTCGTGCACGCCTCCACGGTATCCCTCATCGCTGCCCGGCGCGTCGACCCGGCCGTAGAGCCGGGCGTGCGCCGGCCGGCTGGGTACGATGAACGCACGTTTTCCGCGGAGGGGACAGAATTCATGGATCTCGCGCCACCCGACCTCCCGCTCGGGTTGACCTTCGACGACGTGCTGCTGCTGCCGGCGGAGTCGGACGTGGCGCCCAGCCGTGCCGATACCACCACCCGGCTGACCCGCAACATCTCGATGGCGATCCCGCTGGTGTCCAGCGCGATGGACACCGTCACCGAGGCGCGGATGGCGATCGCGATGGCCCGCCAGGGCGGCATCGGCGTGTTGCACCGCAACCTGTCGATCGAGGAGCAGGCGCTGCAGGTCGACCTGGTGAAGCGGTCCGAGGCGGGCATGGTGACCAACCCGGTCACCTGCGGCCCCGACGACACCCTGCGGGACGTGGACGCCCTCTGCGCGCGCTATCGGATCTCCGGCGCGCCGGTCGTGGACGCCGGCGGCTACCTGGTCGGCATCGTCACCAACCGGGACATGCGGTTCGTCACCGACCCCAGCGCCCTGGTTCGCGACGTGATGACCTCGATGCCGCTGGTGACCGCTCCGGTCGGGGTCAGCAAGGCGGACGCGCTGGCCCTGCTGCGCCGGCACAAGGTGGAGAAGCTGCCGCTGGTCGACGCGGACAACCGGCTGCGCGGGCTGATCACGGTGAAGGACTTCGCCAAGAGCGAGCAGTTCCCCAACGCGACCAAGGATCCCGAGGGGCGGCTGCGGGTGGCCGCCGCGATCGGCGTGGACGAAGACCAGTACAAGCGGGCCCGGACGCTGATCGACGCCGGCGTGGACGTGATCGTGGTGGACCTGGCGCACGGCCACAGCCGCCTGGTGCCGGCGATGGTGGCCCGGCTGAAGCGGGAGACCACGGTGGAGGTGGTCGGCGGGAACGTGGCCACCTACGCCGGTGCCAAGGCGCTGGTCGAGGCCGGTGCGGACGCGGTGAAGGTCGGCGTGGGCCCGGGCTCGATCTGCACCACCCGGGTGGTGGCCGGGGTCGGGGTGCCGCAGGTCACCGCGATCATGGAGGCCGCCAGGGCCTGCCGGCCGGCCGGCGTGCCGGTCATCGGCGACGGCGGCATGCAGTACTCCGGCGACATCGCCAAGGCGATCGCGGCCGGCGCGGACAGCGTGATGCTCGGCTCGCTGCTGGCCGGCTGCGAGGAGAGCCCGGGCGAGCTGATCTACATCAACGGCAAGCAGTTCAAGTCCTACCGCGGCATGGGCTCGCTGGGCGCCATGCAGGCCCGCGGCGCTGGCCGGTCGTACTCCAAGGACCGCTACTTCCAGCACGACGTCACCGAGGAGGACAAGCTGATCCCGGAGGGGATCGAGGGGCAGGTGCCGTACCGCGGTCCGCTCGCCGCCGTCGCCCACCAGCTGGTCGGCGGCCTGCGCCAGGCGCTGTACTACACCGGCTCGGCGACCATCCGGCAGCTGCAGGAGCGTGGACAGCTGATCCGGATCACCTCGGCGGGGCTGACCGAGAGCCACCCGCATGACATCCAGATGACCGTCGAAGCTCCCAACTACCACACCCGTTGAGGCATTACTGCCGCTGAGGAGCCTCATGTGCGTGACTTGGTCGAGATAGGGCTGGGCAAGACCGCCCAGCGGGGGTACCACCTGGACGACATCGCGATCGTCCCCAGCCGGCGCACCCGCGACGTGGACGACGTGTCGACCGCCTGGCAGCTGGACGCGTACCAGTTCAAGATCCCCTGCGTGGCGCACCCCTCGGACGCGACGATGAGCCCGCAGACCGCGATCGACCTGGGCCGGCTGGGCGGGCTCGGCGTGCTCAACGTCGAGGGCCTGTGGTTCCGGTACGAGGACCCGGCGAAGGTGCTGGCGGAGCTGGCCGAGCTGGACGACCCGGAGCGGGCGACCAGCCGGCTGCAGGAGGTCTACGCCGAGCCGATCCGGCCGGAGCTGATCGGTGAGCGGGTCGAGCAGATCCGCGACGGCGGGGTGACCGTGGCGGTGCGGGTCTCCCCGCAGCACACCCTGCAGCTCGCCCCGGTGATCCTGGACGCCGGCGTGGACATCCTGGTCATCCAGGGCACGCTGGTCTCGGCCGAGCACGTCACCACCACCGACCAACCGCTGAATCTCAAGGAGTTCATCGCCGACCTGGACCTGCCGGTGATCGTCGGCGGCTGCACCAACTACCAGACCGCGCTGCACCTGATGCGCACCGGCGCGGCCGGCGTGATCGTCGGGGTGGGCGCCGACGAGTGGTCCACAACGGACATGGTGCTCGGCATCCGGGTGCCGATGGCCAGCGCGATCGCGGACGCGGCCGCGGCCCGCCGCGACTACCTGGACGAGACCGGCGGCCGGTACGTGCACCTGATCGCCGACGGGGACCTGCGCACCAGTGGGGACATCGCCAAGGCCCTCGGCTGCGGGGCGGACGCGGTGATGCTCGGCGAGCCGCTGTCCAGTTCGGAGTCTGCGCCGGCCGGCGGGGCCTGGTGGCACTCGGCGGCCAGCCACCCGAAGCTGCCGCGCGGCTCGTTCGCGGTCGCCGGTGAGCCGCTCGGGTCGCTGGAGAAGATTCTGTACGGTCCGTCGGACGATCCGGAGGGACAGCTCAACCTGTTCGGCGGCCTGCGGCGGGCGATGGCCAAGTGCGGCTACCGTGACCTGAAGGAGTTCCAGAAGGTCGGTCTGGTCCTGGACCGCTGAAAACAGGAGGGTTGCGGGTGCGCAGGCAGGTGGCGGCGCTCGCGGTTGTGCTGGCCCTGGCCGGTTGCGGCTCCGGCGGCCCGGACCCGGCGCGCTCCCCGGCTGCTCTACCGTCGTCGGCCGCGCGGGCGACTCCGGCCGGCGCCGCGGGCACGGGTTTCCAGCCGGGCGCGCCCGGCGCCGGCGACCCGTACTTCTCGACCTATGGCAACGGCGGGTACGACGTGGCGAGCTACCAGCTGAAGGTGCGCTACGACCCGGCCGCCAACCAGCTGACCGGCACCGCGACCATCAAGGCCACCGCCACCGCGAACCTGTCCCGGTTCAATCTGGACCTCGCCGGGCTGACCGTGCAATCGGTCACTGTGGACGGTATGGCGGCCACCAGCGTTCGGGACAAGAGCGAACTGGTCATCACGCCGGCCCGGGGTCTGGCCCGGGGGAAGAGCTTCACGGTGACCATCGCGTACGGCGGCCAGCCGGGGCCGATCAACCCGGCCCAGGTCACCGGCGGCTTCCTGCGCTCGGGCGATGGCGCGGTCGCGATCGGCGAGCCGGAGTCGGCCAGCGCCTGGTTCCCGGTCAACGACCACCCGTCGGACAAGGCGACCTACACCATCGAGGTGACCGTGCCGGAGGGGGTCAGCGCGCTCAGCAACGGCGTGCTGGCCGGCCGCAGCACCAGCGGCGGCTGGACGACCTGGCGCTGGGCCGAGAAGGCGCCGATGGCCAGCTACCTGGTCCTGCTGGCGATCGGAGACTACCGGGTGACCACCGGTGAGCACGACGGCAAGCCGGTGGTGACCGCGGTCGCCGCCTCGCTGCCGGCCGGCGGGTCGGCCGAGCGCGCGCTGGCCCGGACCACCGAGATCACCGACTTCCTGGCCACCAAGTTCGGGCCGTACCCGTTCGACGCGTACGGCGGGATCGTCATCGACGACGAGCGTGTCAGCTACGCCCTGGAGACCCAGACCCGCCCGGTGTACGGGCCGGACTTCTTCGACGGTGCCGTCGACCCCAGCTGGGTGGTGGCGCACGAGCTGGCCCACCAGTGGTACGGCGACAGCGTCTCGGTGCGGCAGTGGCGCGACATCTGGCTCAACGAGGGCTTCGCCACCTACGCGGAGTGGCTGTGGGACGAGCACCAGGGCGGACCGTCGGTGGCGCAGTCGTTCGACCTGGCGTACCGCCGCAGCAATGACGCCATCTGGCGGGTGTCGGCGGGCGATCCCGGGTCCGGCAACCTGCTCAGCCGCGCGGTCTACCAGCGCGGGGCGATGACCCTGCAGGCGCTGCGGATGACCGTCGGCGACGACACGTTCTTCCGGATCCTGAAGACCTGGGCCGCCGAGAAGCGCGGCGGCAACGGCGACACCGGCGAGTTCATCGCGCTCGCCGAGCGGCTGTCCGGCAAGTCGCTGCGGTCACTGTTCGACGCCTGGCTCTACAAGAGGTCGCAGCCACCCCTTCCCTCCTAAGTTACCGGCGGGTAAGAATACCGGGGTGCGGTATGACGTGGTCGTCATCGGCTCCGGGTTCGGCGGCAGCGTGGCTGCGCTGCGCCTGGCCGAGAAGGGTTACCAGGTCGGCGTCCTGGAGGCCGGGCGGCGCTTCGCCGACCACGAGTTCCCCGAGACCTCCTGGCGGGTGCGCCGCTTCCTGTGGGCGCCCAAGCTGGGCTGCTTCGGCATCCAGCGCATCGACCTGCTGCGCGGTGGGGGCCGGAGGTGGGGGCGCTCCGGGAGGAAGTCCAGCGGCGTGCTCGTCCTCTCCGGCGCCGGCGTCGGGGGCGGCTCGCTGGTGTACGCCAACACGCTCTACGACCCTTTGCCGGACTATTACGACGATCCGCAGTGGAGGGACATCACCGACTGGCGGGAGGAGCTCGCGCCGCACTTCGACCAGGCCAAGCGGATGCTCGGCGTCACCACGTACCAGGTGGAGACGGCGGCAGACCGGGCGATGCGGGCGGTGGCCGAGCGGATGGGTGTCGGCCACACCTTCCACCCCACCCCGGTTGGCGTCTACTTCGGCCAGCCCGGCGAGACCGTGCCCGACCCCTACTTCGGCGGCGCCGGGCCGGACCGTGCCGGCTGCCGGCACTGCGGCTCGTGCATGACCGGATGCCGGCACAACGCCAAGAACACCCTGGTGAAGAACTACCTCTGGTTCGCCGAGCGGCTCGGCGTCCGGATCCATCCACTGACCACTGTGGTCGCCGTCCGGCCGACGGGCAGCCGGGGCTACGAGATCGAGACGGTACGCACGGGAGCCTGGTTCGCCAGGCGGACGAGGAAGGTCTTCACGGCCGACGAGGTGGTCTTCGCGGCCGGGGCGCTGGGCACGCAGCGGCTGCTGCACCGGATGAAGGCCGACGGCGCGCTGCCGCACCTGTCGTCCCGGCTGGGCGCGCTGACCCGGACCAACTCCGAGGCGATCCTCGGTGCGGCGGTGCCCGCGCGGGCGGCCCGCCGGCGCGGCATCGACTACACGCACGGGGTGGCGATCACCAGCTCCTTCCACCCGGACCCGCAGACCCACATCGAGCCGGTGCGCTACGGCAAGGGCGCGAACGCGATGGGCCTGCTGCAGTCCGCGCTCGTCGACGGCGGGCCGCACCGCGCGCTGCGCTGGCTGGGCACCATCCTCCGTCCACCGTGGACATATCTGCGGATGCTCCCGGTGCGCCGATGGTCCGAGCGGACCATCATCGCGCTGGTCATGCAGTCGCGGGACAACTCGCTGACGGTGCGGCTGCGGCGCACCTGGTACGGGCGGCGCCGACTGGCCAGTGACCCGCCCGCCCCCGATGGCCCCGGGCGCGGCGAGGCCAGCCCCACCTGGATTCCGGCCGGCAACGAGGCCACCCGGCTGCTCGCCGAGGAGATCGGCGGGGTGCCCGGCGGCGCGCTGACCGAGGTCTTCAACATCCCGGTCACCGCGCACATCCTCGGCGGGGCCGCGATCGGCGCGACGGCCGCGGACGGCGTGGTCGACGCGTACCACCGGGTCTTCGGGCATCCGGGCCTGCACGTGGTGGACGGCGCCGCGGTCAGCGCCAACCTCGGCGTCAACCCCTCGCTCACGATCACCGCGCAGGCGGAGCGGGCCATGTCGTTCTGGCCGAACAAGGGGGAGGAGGACCCGAGGCCGCCGCTGGGCTCGGCGTACCGCCGGATCGCTCCGGTCGCCCCGCGCAACCCCGCCATCCCACCACCCCCCTAACCCCGCGATCTTGCAGTTGTGTACCCCGATAAAAGCGGCATGTCCCGTTATTTCGGGGGGCGCAACTGCAAGATCGCGGGCTCTGGGGCCGGCGCTGACCCGCCGCGCGCCAACTCCGCCTGGACCCGCTCCGCCTCGCCGAGCAGCCGGTGCCCGGTGGCCAGCACACCGGCCGCCAGCACCAGGGTGCCCACGCCGACGTAGAACGGCACGTGGATGTTGCTCGCCTCGACCATCTTGCCCGCCGCGTACGGCGCCAGGCCGCCGCCGATGAAGCGGACGAAGCCGTACGCCGCGGAGGCGACCGGGCGCTCCACCGGGGCGACGGTCATCACCGCCTGCGTGGTGACGGTGTTGTTCACGCCGATGAAGATGCCGGCCGCGACAACCGCGCAGATGAGGACGGGCGGCTTCTCGGTCCAGACCGCGATGACCAGGACCACCAGCGCGAACAGGGCGAAGTTGGCGTACAGCGTGCGCGGGATGCCCAGGCGGCGCTGCAGCCAGGGTGCGCCGAAGACGGAGAAGACGGCGACGAGGATGCCCCAGCCGGTGAAGACCAGGCCGAGCCGGATGGCGTCGAGGCCCATGGGGAACGGCGCGTAGCCCAGCACGGTGAAGAACGCCCAGTTGTAGCAGAGCGCGGTCAGTGACATGGTCAGCAGCCCGCGGTGGCGCAGGGCGCGCAGCGGCTCGGTCAGCTTGGTCCTGCGGGCGGGCGGCGGTAGCGGCTCCACCAGCACCAGCGTGGCGATGAGTGCGATGGCCATCAGGGCGGCCACGCCGAAGAACGGACCTCGCCAGCTGACCTCCCCGAGCAGGCCACCGAGCAGCGGGCCGACCGCGATGCCGAGGCCGAGCGCGGTCTCGTACAGGATGATGGCGCCGGCGAACCCGCCGCTGGCCGACGCGACGATCACGGCCAGGGAGGTGGCGATGAACAGTGCGTTGCCGACGCCCCAGCCGGCCCGGAATCCGACGATGCCGCCGATGCTGTCCGAGGCGCCGGCCAGGGCGCTGAACACCACGATCATGGCCAGCCCGGCGAGCAGGGTCCGCTTGGCGCCGATCCGGCTGGACACCCAGCCGGTGACCAGCATGGCCACCGCGGTGACCACCAGGTAGCTGGTGAACAGCAGGGTCACCTGGCTGGGCGTGGCGTCCAGCTCCTGGGAGATGGCGGGCAGGATGGGGTCGACCAGGCCGATGCCCATGAACGACACGACACAGGCGAAGGCGACCGCGAAGACCGCCTTCGGTTGCTTGAACGGGCTGCCGGCGGGCCCGGCGTGAGGGCTGCTCAAAAGGACGCTCCAGTGTCGACGGCACGCAGACTGGTGATGGTCTCGCCCGGCTCGGACCCGCCCGGTGTCCCCGGGCTGTCCGGCGCCTCGGCGAGCCGGACCAGGGCCTCGATCGCCGGCACCGCTGCCAGAAGCGCGTCCCGGTCCGCTGGGCTCAGCCTTGCCAGCAACTGTGCGAGCCGCCTGCTGCGTACCTCGCGGCGGTGGGCCAGCGCGGCCCGGCCGGCGTCCGTGATGCCCACCCGGACCACCCGCCCGTCCGACGGGTCGATGTCGCGGGTGACCAGCCCTTCGCCCTGCAGCCGGGAGACCAGCTGGGTCATCGCCGGTTGCGTCACGCCTTCCCGGGCGGCGAGCTCGGTGAGCCGCTGCGGCCCGGACCGCTCCAGGGTGGCAAGCGTCGCCGCGGCGGCGAGGGAGAGCCCGCTCGGCGGGCTGAGCCTGCGCAGGAGCAGCCGGACCAGCTGCTCCAGGGCAGCGGTCAGCGCCGGCGCCGAGGCAATTTCCATAAGGTACTTATATCAGAGGCTTATGTTTCCCCGAGGGTGACGTGAGGTAGGTCTCGCGGGTGGCGGCCGGTTGCGCCCTAACCGCAACTACGCTTGCCGGCATGAGCTCGCCCCGGCCAGTCCTCGTCGTCGACTACGGCGCGCAGTACGCCCAGCTGATCGCGCGCCGGGTGCGCGAGGCGAAGGTGTACTCGGAGATCGTGCCGCACTCGACCCCCGTCGCCGACCTGCTGGCCCGGGACCCGGCCGCGATCATCCTGTCCGGCGGGCCGTCCAGCGTGTACGAGCCGGGCGCGCCCCAGGTCGACCCGAAGCTGTTCGAGCTGGACGTGCCGGTGTTCGGCATCTGCTACGGCTTCCAGGCGATGGCGCAGGCGCTGGGCGGCACGGTGGCGCACACCGGGCGGCGCGAGTTCGGCGGGACGGTCCTGCACTCCCGCGGCGGCCGGCTGCTCGGCGAGCCGGGCGAGCTGGACGTGTGGATGAGCCACGGCGACTGCGTCACCGAGGCGCCGCCCGGGTTCACCGTGACCGCCACCACCGCCGGCGCGCCGGTCGCCGCGTTCGAGGATGTCGCGCGCCGCCGGGCGGGCGTCCAGTTCCACCCCGAGGTGGCGCACACCCCGCAGGGGCAGGCGATCCTGACCCGGTTCCTCTACGAGATCGCCGGGATCGAGCCCACTTGGACCATGGGCAACATCATCGACGAGCAGGTGGCCGCGATCAGGGCCCAGGTCGGTGACGCCCAGGTGCTCTGCGCCCTCTCCGGCGGCGTCGACTCGGCGGTCGCCGCTGCGCTCGTCCACCGCGCCGTCGGCGACCAGCTCACCTGCGTCTTCGTCGACCACGGCCTGTTGCGGGCGGGTGAGGCCGAGCAGGTCCAGCGGGCCTTCGGGCAGGCCGCGGCGGCGGGCGGGGGCGCACCTGGCGCGGTGACCGGGATCCGGCTCAAGGTCGTCGACGCGGCCGACCGGTTCCTCGCCGCGCTGGCCGGCGTCACCGACCCGGAACAGAAGCGGAAGATCATCGGGCGCGAGTTCATCCGGGTCTTCGAGCAGGCGGCCCGCGAGGTCGGCCCGGTTGACTTTCTCGTACAGGGCACGCTCTACCCCGATGTGGTGGAGTCCGGCGGCGGCACCGGCACCGCGAACATCAAGTCCCACCACAACGTCGGCGGCCTCCCCGACGACCTGCGCTTCCAGCTCGTCGAGCCGCTGCGCACCCTCTTCAAGGACGAGGTACGCGCGCTGGGCGTCGCCCTCGGGCTGCCGGAGGAGCTGGTGTGGCGGCACCCCTTCCCCGGCCCGGGGCTCGCCATCCGGGTGATCGGCGCGGTGGACCGGCACCGGCTGGAGGTGCTCCGCGCGGCGGACCTCATCGCCCGGCAGGAGCTGACCGCGGCCGGCCTGGACCGCGACGTGTGGCAGTTCCCGGTGGTGCTGCTCGCCGACGTGCGCAGCGTGGGCGTGCAGGGCGACGGCCGCACGTACGGGCACCCGGTCGTACTGCGGCCGGTCTCCAGCGAGGACGCGATGACGGCGGACTGGTCCCGGTTGCCGTACGACGTGATCGCGAGGATCTCCACCCGGATCACCAACGAGGTGCCCGAAGTGAACCGGGTCGTCCTCGACGTCACGAGTAAGCCGCCGGGGACCATCGAGTGGGAGTAACGCACGCACTGTCGCTTATCTGACAGACGTTTCGGAGATTGACTGAAAATCCGGAAGAATAGCCCCGCGTGACCCCCGCGTTAGAGCCGCTCCGCCGGATCGCGGCCTATGCAATCTGCACTGATGAGGCGTCCCGGATCCTGCTGGTGCGCGCTTCCGCGCGGTCCGGCACGCCTGGCGTGTGGTCACTGCCCGGCGGCGCGGTGGACCACGGTGAGAACCCCAACGACACCGTCGTGCGGGAGACCGCCGCGGAGACCGGGCTGTCCGTCGCGGTCGACCGGCTGCATGACGTACTGGCGGACATGCGGGCGCTGCCGCACCGCGGGATCACCATCCACACCGACCGGCTGATCTACCACGTCAGGGTCCGCGGCGGCACGCTCGTCGACCGGGTCGGCCAGCCCACCGACCTGGCCCGGTGGCACACCCTGGAGGAAGCGGCCAAGCTGCCGCTGCGCCCGTTCACCGCCACTGCGCTGGGACTGCCGGCGGCCCCGGTCGACCTGCGCCCCGATGAGCCGCCGGAGTACCCGTCCTTCCACGCGGTGCCGGGGCCCGACGGGCTGCATCGAGCCCAGCGCTTCGCCGCGTACGCGGTCGCCACCGACAGGGACGGCCGGGTGCTGCTGACCCGTATCGCCGACGGGTACCCGGGGGCCGGCCGGTGGCACCTGCCCGGCGGCGGCACCGACTACGGCGAGCAGCCCGGCGCGGCGCTGCTCCGCGAGCTGGCCGAGGAGACCGGCCAGCGTGGACGCCTGGTGGAGCTGCTCGGCGTGGCCAGCCACCGGGACGCCGCGTCGCTCGGCCCGGAGGGGTACCCGATCGACTGGCACGGCGTGCGCGCCTTCTACCGGGTCGCGGTGGACGACCCCACCCCACCAACCGTGGCGGACCTCGGCGGATCCACGGCGGAGGCCCGCTGGTTCCACCCGGACGAGCTGGCCGCGCTCACCCCCGATGAGCTGACCGAGGTCACGGTGGAGGCGCTCGCCGCCCGGCAGTGAACCCTTTGCTAGCTTGGCCGTGGTCTTGACCGAGCGGGTACTGATCTAGGAGTTGTGGGCCTGTTCTGCCCGACTTATACCCCCCCACAACTCCTAGATCGCGGGGGAAGGGCGCCGGTGCGGGGCGCGCGCGGAGAGGGCGCCCCTGCGGGGCGGGTGGCCGGGAAGAAGGGGAGTGTGCAGAGAAGGCGGCGGATCGCGGCGTACGGCGTGGCCACCGACGGCGACGGCCGGGTCCTGCTGGTCCGGGCATCCGTGCGCTCCAACACGCCAGGCGTGTGGACTCTGCCCGGCGGCGGCATCGAGCACGGCGAAGACCCGGCCGAGGCGGCGGTCCGCGAGTTCGCCGAGGAGACCGGGCTGGCCGCGGCGGTGACCGGACTCCGCGCAGTGGTCTCTGACATCACCGAGATGCCCTGGCGAGGTGTTGAACTGCACCACGACCGGATCGTGTACGACATGGCGGTGGTGGGTGGCCAGCTGCGCGACGAGCGGGACGGCACCTCGGATGTGGCCGCCTGGCTGAGCCCGGCGGAGCTGGCCGCCGGCCGGGCCGGCGAGGCGGGCGCGGGGATGCCGGTGATGCCGTTCGTCGCCGAGCTGCTCGGCGTCCCGTCGGCCGCCGCGACCGCCTACCCGCCGGGCGCCAGACCCGAGGTGCCGGACACCGCGGGCGAGCTGACCGCGGACGGCGTCGCGGCCGTCGACGCGCAGGGCAGGCCCGTGCAGGTACGCCGGTTCGCCGTCTACGGTCTGGTCACCGACCCGGCCGGCAGGGTCTTGCTGACGCTGATCGCGCCCGGCTATCCGGGCGCCGGGCTGTGGCACCTGCCCGGCGGCGGCACCGACTACGGCGAGCAGCCGGCGGCGGCGCTGCTGCGCGAGCTGGCCGAGGAGGCTGACCAGGTGGGTCGGGTGGTGGACCTGCTGGCGGTCATGCACCGGCACAACCCGGCCGCGCTGGGGCCGGAGGGCCACCCCATCGACTGGCACGGCATACGGGCGATCTACCGGGTGACGGTGGACGCGCCGACCGAGCCACGGGTGACCGAGGCGGCCGGCTCCACCGTCCAGGCCCGGTGGTTCCCCCCGGCCGCGACCGCACGGCTGGCGAAGACCGACGTGGCCGTGGCGGCGCTCCGGCTGCTCGCTCAATGATCTTGTTCGATGCGGCCGGTACACTGGGACCAACACGGACAACTGTCGCGGTATGTGACGCTTTACGTGTTATGCCGGGATGATGCAGAAGATACCGGTGGGGGCTATCGCCAAGCGGCCGGCGCATGTGCGATGGTGTAGGCCGCGAGTGCGCCCCAGGCGCCCACCGTGATGGAGGGATACGTGCCGAGACCCCCCTGGCGCCGGCGTCGTGTGACGGATAGTCCGCGGCCGGCCGGGCGCTGGACCGGCAAGCTGCGCAGCAGCGGCCGGATGGCCCGCGAGGTGCTCCTGGTCCGGGTCGGCAAGCGCCGACATCACGAGGCGGGTGGCGCCACCACGATCGTCCGGCCCGCCGACTACCTGGGGGAGAGCCTCTCCGAGGCGTACCCGATGCTCGGCCTGGAATCCATCGCGCCGACCAGCCCGGCGGCGGGCTACCAACCGCGGCCGGCGACGGGCGACTGGGGCGGTGGCGCCCCGGCGGCGCGTGGCAATCCGCTGACCGTGCCGCTGCTGCCCGGCGACCACACCGCGGCCCGGCGGCTGGCCTTCCTGCTGGTCTGCTCGTGCACCGTGGGCAGCCTGCTGCTCGGCGTCGGCGCGATCCTGCTGGCCATGCAGGGCGACGTGCGCACCGCCGCAGCCTGCCTGATCGGCTGCGTCATCTTCGACGGCCTGGACGGGGCGCTCGCCCGGCGGCTCGGGGTGGCCAGCCCGTTCGGCGCGCAGATGGACTCGCTGGCCGACATGTGCGCGTTCGGCATCGCGGCCCCGGTGGTCTTCTACGCCTCGCTGGCCGGCAGCGTCTCCCAGGCCGCGGCCGGCATGGCCTGCGCCCTGGTGGCCGCGTGCTCGGCGATCCGGCTGGCCCGGTTCAACGTCTCGCCCAAGGACGGCCGCTATTTCTGCGGCGTGCCGACGACCCTCGCCGCCGCGGTGCTCGCCCTCGCCGTCCTGGCCGACCTGCCGGTCTCTGGCCGCGTGCAGCTGGCCGTGGTGGCGCTGCTCGCGTTCGCCATGGTCTCCACGTTCCCGTACGTGAAGCTGGCCCGGCTGGTGAAGCTGCCGCCCTGGCTGTGGCTGGTCCCGCTGGCCGGCGCGCTGATCAACGCCCAGCTCACGTTCGCCGCCGCGGTGGTCGGCTACCTGGTCAGCGGCCCACTGCTCTGGCTGCACCAGCGCCGCGACTGACCCCCGTCTGGCCCCACCCGCTCAGAGCCAGCGGGCGATGACCGAGCTGCCGGCGAGCACCCGGTCGCCGGGGGCGACCACCGGCTGGGTCCGTTCGGCCGGCAGGTACACATCGGTACGCGAGCCGAAGCGGATCAGCCCGAACCGTTCGCCCTTGGCCAGCAGCGCGCCGACCGGCGCCCGCTGCACGATCCGCCGGGCGATCAGGCCGGTGCGCTGGGCCACCACCACTTGGCCGCGCGGCGTCTCCAGCACGGTGTACGCGGCGACGTTGTGCTCGGCCGCCGGCTTCATGGCCGCCGCGAATCCGCCGTCGGTGACGAAGAAGTCGCTCACCCGTCCGGCCACCGGCGCCCGGTTGACGTGGACATCGAACACCGACAGGAACACCGCGATGCGCAGCAGGTCATCGTCGGAGAAGCGCCGGTCCCGCAGCCGGTCGACGGAGAGCACCCGCCCGTCGCTGGCCGCCACCACGGCCGCCTCGTCGGTGGGCACGTCCCGCTCCGGGTCCCGGAAGAACGCCGCCACGGGCAGCGCCGCCAGCGCCGGGACCAGCCAGAGCCGGGAGTGCCGCCGGCCGCGGTGGACGCGCCGGCCCAGTGCCGCCAGCCCGAGCGCTATCCCGGCCGCGGCGACGCCGGTGGAGTCGATGTGCATCCGGGGGGTCAGCGGCACGCTCGACGGCCGGTACGCCGGGGCCAGCTGGCTGGCGAGCGCGGGATCCGCTGGCGTGTAGCGCAGTCGGAACACCCGCACCGGCGGGCTGTTGCGCAGGACCAGATCCGCACCCACGCCGAAGAGGGCGTCCTGCCGGTCGAGCTCCGCGGCGGCGTCATCCAGTCCGGGCACCGCCACCGCCGCAACCACCAGCACCGCGCCGTCGCCGAGATGCTCGCGCAGCTCGCCCAGCCTGGCCCGGACCTCCGCGGCGGTGCCGGTCAGCGGCCTGGCGAGCATCACCACGTCCGCCGATCCGGCGCCGGCGAGGGACTCCACCACGCGTACCCGCCCGGACGCCTGGTCGCGGAGATCGTTGCCCGGATCGGGTACGACGGTGAGCAGGCCCTGGGGCGGCACCGACTCGACCGCGGCGGCGAGGACCGCGGAACCCGCCTGCGCGCCGACCAGCAGGGCGGTCACCGGTCCGCGCCGACGGGCCAGCTCGGCGGTGAGCACGCGGGCCGCGCGGGGACCGAGGCCGAGCCGCTGCGCGGAGGGTGCGACCGACCGGTCGGCCCGCGCCGATGCTGTCCGGGCGGGCGCTGCCCCACCCGACGCCGTCCCGACCGGCGGCGGGACGCCCGCGGCGCTGGACCGGGACCCGCCGGGAGGCCCAGGGTTGTCAGTCACCCGGCCAGCATACGGTCAGCCATGCCCGCCCGCCGGGCTGCGACAGGCGCTCAGCGCCGCTCCTCGCCGTCGGCTCGGCCTTGCGCATGCGGCGCCTCCAGGCCCTCCAGCGCCCGGTCCAGCTCCTCGTAGGTGAGCGCCGTGTACGCCTGCTGCAGCCGTTCGTTGTACTCGGCGAAGGTGAGCCGGCCGTCGTCCAGCGCGGCGCGTAGCCGCTCGGCGATCGGTGCCCGGTCGGTGTCGGTTACCGGCTGGCCGGCTGGGTTCGGGTCCTCGATCGGTGCGGCCGCGGCCGGCCCCTCGGCCCGCCCGCAGGACCGGCCGGTGTGTAGCGCGCCGACCAGGCCCAGCAGACCGAGCAGGAACAGCGCGCCAGCGACTGACCAGCCCATCGCCGGCAGGTCCAGGTCGACCATCCGGGCCAGCGCGTACCACACGGCGAGGGCGAGGAAGAACACGCCGAAGGTGAGCGAGACGCCGTCGGTGCGGTGCGATTTCATCGGTGTACCTCCACGCTGCTGGCGTTGGCCCGTATGTTCAGTTGCAGATGGCCACCGCCCGGGCCGTCGGCGCCGGGGTCGGAGACGGTGCGGCTGGGCACCCGGAGCCCGCTCCACTGCTGGTCGAAGATCCGCGCGTCGCCCGCGTTGATCTTCGCCTCGACCGTGGTGTCCACATCCGGCGGGAGCAGCACCTCGAGGCTGCCCGCGTTGATCCGCGCGGTGACCGTCGCGGAGTGGCCGGTGAAGTCGATCTGCCGCAGGTCCAGCTTGGCGCTGCCGAGGTTCTGCACGTACTGGTCGTCCAGCTCGGCGACGCTGGCCGGCCGCCAGGTCAGGTCCGAGCCGAAGTTGCTGGTGTCGATGTGCTCCGCCGCGCTGGCGACGCCCAGCCCGAGCGCGAGCAGCGTGCCGAGCGCGATCAGCCAGCGGGCCCGGCCGAACCAGGCGCCGACCACCAGGCCGGCGCCGACCATGGCGAGGGTCGCGGCGAGGTACCCGCCGGCGCCGACCCGGACGACGCCGGCCAGGTTCAGCGCGGCCAGGGTACCCAGCGCGACCAGGACCAGGGAGAGCGTGAAGAACCCGAGCCGCGACCGCTCCCGCGGGGCCGGCGGCGGGTTGGCCCCCGGCGGGGGCGGTGGCGGCGTGGGCCGCTGGCCGGCGTACGGCCCGCGGGGCGCGAAGGGCGCCCGGTAGCCGGGCGGACCGGGCGGTGGCGCGCTGACCCCGGCCGGTGCGGCCGGCGCGGTGTAGGCGGCCGGGTACGGTCCCGCGGTCGGGCCGTACGGCTCCGCGGGTGCGGCATAGGGATCCGTCGGAGGCGGGTAGGGCGCCGCGGGCGGGAACGGTTGGGTCGCCTCCGGCGCACCAGGCGGGGGATACGCGGGCGGTGGCGCCACCGGCCCGCGCTCCGCGTTCCTGCTCACCAGCATCACCACGCCAACCACTACGGCGATGACCAGCAACCACCCCCGGAACCCGTCGGAGAGCAGGTAGCCGAGCACGAGCAGGGCGAGTCCGCCGAGGACGACCGTGACCAGCGGCGAGGTCCTCGACCGGCCGCGGCCCAGCAGCGCCTCCACCGGTGATGCCGTATCCCCTTCGGCGGGCATGACCAGCCAGCCGGCCAGGTAGATCAGGATGCCGATGCCGAAGACGCTGGTCACTGCGAGCACCACCCGCCACAGCACCGGGTCGGTGTTGGTGGCCCGGCCGATGGCCGCGCAGACCCCGCCGAGATAGCGCCCATGGAGGGGACGAACCAGGCCATACCGTGCGGCCCACGGCGAACCGTGCTGGCCGGGTTCGCTGTCTGCGTTGGGCGGCGGAGCGTCCGACGGATTCGGTTCGGACGCCGGCGGTAGGTCGTCGGTCGGCGACGGCGGCGCGTCCGGGTGCTCGTTCATGCTCCGATCCTCGCGCGGCGGTGGCCTTCTCGCCTCAGGCAGCGACCCTGAGGCCACCCTGAGATCTCCCAGCGCAACTGTCCGGGTGGTCCCCGTGGTGGGCAGCGCTACCAGCGTGTGACGATCAGATAGAAGCAGCGTACTGGCTGCCCGGACGGCAAGCAGGGACGGAGAGTGAGATCGCCAGCGTGACCACCGGACGGCACACCGTGGCGGCGGAGGCCCCGCCGCGCCGGCTGTACCGGGCGCGCGATGGCCGGGTCCTCGCCGGTGTCGCGGCCGGGATCGCCGCGCACCTCGGCGTCTCCGCGATCGCGGTGCGCGTCACCTTCGTCCTGCTGCTGGGTGTGAACGGGCTCGGCGCACTGCTCTACGCCGCCTTCTGGGCGGTCCTGCCGCGCGAGCAGCTCGCGGCCGAATGGGACGCGGCGGCGGAGAACGACGGCGCCGCGGCCCCGCCCCGCCGGGAATGGGGCCAGCTCCTGCCGTTCCTGGCGATCGGGGTGGGGGTCGTCCTCGTCCAGATCCTGACCGGGTTCGGCGGGGTGACCAGTACCGTAGGGTGGCTGATCGCGGTGATCGCAGTGGGCGCCGGCGTGATCTGGCACCAGGCCGACCCGGCCCGCCGGCGGCGCTGGCGCGAGGCGGTGCCGGGCGCGCCCTGGCTGGGCGTGCTCCTGGAGGAGACCGACCGGCGGTCGTTCCTGCTGCGGTTCGTCGGTGGCGGGCTGCTCGTCTCGGTCGGCATCATCGGCGTGATCGTGGTCTATGCGCCGGTCAGGAACTTCTCCGCGATCGTCAACGGGATCATCTTCGCGCTGGTCGCGCTGGCCGGGGTGGCGCTGATCGCGGCTCCGGTGATGTGGCGCATCTTCGGCCAGTTGCGGGCGGAACGGGAAGCGCGCATCCGCGAGCAGGAGCGGGCGGAGATCGCGGCGATGGTGCACGACCAGGTGCTCCACACGCTGGCCCTGATCCAGCGCAACGCGGGCGACGCGAAGTCGGTCCAGCGGCTGGCCCGTGGCCAGGAGCGCACCCTGCGCAACTGGCTCTACAAACCGACCGGATCGCCGAACGAGCGGTTCGCCGCGGCGCTGGAGGAGGTCGCGGCCGAGGTCGAGGACGCCTACGCGATGGCGGTGGAGACGGTGGTGGTCGGCGACCGGGAGGTCGACGACCGGCTGCGGGCGCTGGTCGCCGCCTCCCGGGAGGCGCTGGTCAACGCCGGCCGGCATGCCAAGGCGCAGTCCGTCTCGCTCTACGCTGAGGTCGAGGCGGATCAGGTCAGCGTCTTCGTCCGGGACCGGGGTGCCGGCTTCGACCCGGACGCGATCTCTGACCACCGGCACGGGGTACGCGGCTCGATCATCGGCCGGATGCAGCGGCACGGTGGCCGCGCGGAGATCATCAGCTCGCCCGGCAACGGCACCGAGGTCCGGTTGTTCCTCCCGCTGGAGTCCGGGCGGGACGCGAAGGCGGCCGGGGGAGCAACCGCGCCGGCCGCGGAGAGTCAGGGGCCGGGCGGGAAGGAATGACAGATGGAGACGGGTAGCAATGGATACGGATAGGCCGTTGCGGGTCTTCCTCGTGGACGACCACGCGATGTTCCGGGCCGGAGTCCGGGCCGAGCTCAGCGGCCGGGAGCGAAGTGGCACCGGGGAGGTGGGTGGCGGCGACGGCAGGCAGATCGAGGTGGTAGGAGAGGCGAGCACCGTCGCCGAGGCGGTGACCCGGATCGCCGCCCTCGAGCCGGACGTGGTCCTGCTGGACGTGCACATGCCGGAGGGCGGCGGGCGCGCGGTGCTGGAGGCGGTGCGGCGTACGCATCCCCAGGTGAAGTTCCTGGCGCTGTCGGTCTCGGATGCCGCGGAGGACGTGATCGGCCTGATTCGCGCGGGCGCCCGCGGCTATGTCACCAAGACCATCTCCCCGGACGAGCTGGCCGCGGCGATCCGCCGGGTGGCCGACGGCGACGCGGTGTTCAGCCCGCGGCTGGCCGGGTTCGTCCTGGACGCGTTCGCCGCCCGGCCGGACGCCCCGATCGCCGACCCCGAGCTGGACCAGCTGACCAACCGGGAGCGGGAGGTGCTGCGGCTGCTGGCCCGCGGGTACGCCTACAAGGAGATCGCCAAGGAGCTGTTCATCTCCATCAAGACGGTCGAGACGCACGTGTCGAACGTGCTGCGCAAGCTGCAGATGTCCAACCGGTACGAGCTGTCGCGCTGGGCCGCCGACCGCCGGCTGGTCTGATCCGCGGTCGATCCGTTGCGGTGACAACCTTTCTCCGTGTCCGTCGCGTCCACTTGGCGTGACGCCGCTGGAGGACGAACTGCGGGGCAGCCTGGCCCGCCAGGCGCGGCACCCCTCCCGGCCCGACCCCGAGCAGCTCGCGGAGCGGGTGATCCGCCGGGCCCGCCGGGTGCGCCGCCGCCGGCGGCTCGGCGGCGCGACCGCCGCCCTCGCGCTGGCCGTCACCGCCGGGTGGAGTGTGGTCCAGTTACCCGAGCGCCGGCCGGCCCCGCCGGTCGCGGCTCGGTCAGCCCCGGCGACCCAGAGCTGGTTCGCGCAGTCGGGCACACCAGCTGCCACCGCGATGCGCGGGTCCGGCAGCGTACACGCGCTGGCGCAGGAGGTAGTCCGGCTGCCCGTCGATGTGGTGGCCGACGGAAGGCTCGTCACCACCAACGGCAAGTCGCTCGACCTGTCCTTCGCCGGCGTCGTCAGCCAGGCGTACCGGATCAGTTCGGGCTGGCTGGTGGTCGGCGCCCCGGAGCCGGGCGCGCCTGCCTCGCTGTGGCTGGTGGCCGAAAACGGTCGGCACCGCGCTCTGCTGTCCAGTGTGTACGGAATCGCGGTGGCGGAGTCCGGGCAGCGCGTGGCCTGGCGGGCCGGGGCGCGGGTGTGGGCCGGGGTGCTCACAGAGACCGGGATCAGCCATCGCGCGCACACCTTGGTGATGGGATCGACGATTCCGGTCGGCTTTGTCGGGGACGGCGTGCTGCTGTCCCGTGGCAACTTCGGCGGGTACAAGATGTGGTGGCCGGAGCAGGGGCCGTACCAGCCCGGTTGGGCGGATACCGCGGTGCGGTTCTACGGCTCGCTGGCGGACGAGCGGACGGTGGTGGCGCAGGTGTCGCTGCCGCAG